>Ga0172371_10000305_pt1 | contig 74309 bp, 74 predicted proteins | sample Lak12m_FD_114543 | JGI IMG/M metagenome (GOLD analysis project Ga0172371, IMG submission 114543) | Freshwater microbial communities from Kabuno Bay, South-Kivu, Congo - kab_022012_12m | ecosystem: Environmental > Aquatic > Freshwater > Lake | place: Democratic Republic of the Congo: South-Kivu...
GATCTCATCCGGAATATCAAAGTTGGCATAAACCTGCTGCACATCATCGTGCTCCTCCAGCGCCTCTATAAGTTTCAGGAGCTGCCTGGCTTCATTTCCCTCGACTTTGATCGTGGATGAAGGAATCATGGTCAATTCCGCGTCCTCCCACTTGATCCCCTTATCCTGGAGCGCCTGCTTAACCTTCTCCAGATCCTGGACCGCGGTAAAAATCTCATAGACATTTTCATCATGCTTCATATCCTCTGCCCCGGCATCAAGGACAATATTCATCAATTCATCTTCTTTGATCTTATCTTTTGTCACGGTAATATAGCCCTTTTGAGTGAACATCCAGCTGACTGAACCTGCCCCGGCCATATTCCCGCCTTTTTTTGACATAATATTGCGCAGCTCCGCGGTGGTGCGGTTTTTATTATCAGTGAGCGAATCAGCGAGGATCGCCACTCCCCCCGGGCCATAAGCCTCATACATTACTGCCTCGTAAACTACCCCGGGCAGCTCTCCTGTACCGCGCTTGATCGCCATCTTCACGTTATCCGAAGGCATATTCGCTTCCTTTGCCTTCTGCATTACCGCGCGCAGGCGCGGATTAGTATCGGGATTCCCTCCTCCGTCGCGGGCGATCACCGTAAGCTCTTTGATGATCTTAGTGTAGGTCGCCCCTTTTTTGGCGTCGGCTATTCCCTTCTTCCCTTTGTTTGTCTTCCACTTAGAATGACCTGACATGACTTCCTCCTGTTGGATTTCTTTTGTTATTAAATAAAGCAGGCAGAATAAGCCGGGTTCTGTCTTGGTGTGATTATCCACACCGGTTAGTGGCTATTCCTCTCAATTTCCGCGTTGCCGCGAAAACTTTAGCAGCTTACCCTCCCGCCCTCACCCGAAAATCGCTTTCGGGATTTTCAAGCGGATAGCCCTTAATCTACAATGAAGTAGAGTGGGCGGGACTTTTGTGCTTTGCTCCGCGTAGAGATTGCCGCGTTTCACCTGGGGGTTTTCACCCTTGCTCGTCTCTGTGGCTCTGATCCGTCCCGGTTTAACGCCGGGAGACGGGAATTACCCATTACGTTATCCTCTGGAGCCCGGACTTTCCTCCCGCCATTTATTCAATGACGGGCAGCCACATTCTGCCTGCTTATGTCAAAGATTCTTTGAGTGTTTTCTTGACCGCTTCATTTGCCAGCTTATCCGCCCCCCGGTTTTCCTCCCGCGGGATATGGTTGACCAGGACCTTTTCAAACCCGGTCAAAAGCCGGGTTACCCGGTTGTATAAATTCATTATCCCGGCATCCTTTACCTTGTAAACCTTGTTCAATTGTCTGGCCAGGAGCTGGCTATCGGTATTTATCTTTAAAGTTTTGGCTTTTAGCAAAAGCGCTTCTTCAAGGGCATATATAAGAGCAGTATATTCGGCGACGTTATTGGTGGCCTTGCCGATATAGCTTGAGATATTCTTTATGGTCCGGCCTTGGTTAGAGATCACCACCCCTATCCCGCTGTGGCCGGGGTTACCCTTTGAGGCGCCGTCAATATAGATATCTAAATGGCTCATTCCTTGATATAAAGGATGCGGTTACAGACCTCGCAGGTAATAATCGCGTCATACATTTTGATCAGGTTGATCACCTGGGGCGGCACATTCATATTGCATCCGGAGCAGGAGTTATCCTTGACGCTGGCGATCGCCAGGCCGTCGCGGCTGTTCAATATCCTTTCGTACAGGGAGAAAACTTTGGGGTCTATCCCGGGGATAAGTTGTTTGCGCTGCGCCTCCAGCACTCCAAGCCGGTCGTCGATCTCCTTAAGGCGCGATTCAACTTTTTTCTTCTGCTCGATGAAGACCTTCTCCTCCTCCTTGATCTTTAGATTCTCCTGTTCGATCTCCTTCTTCAACTTATCGGATTCATCAAAGAGCATAAGGATCTTTTCTTCAACCAGGCCTGCATCTAGCTTGGCATCCTGGATCTGCTGCAGCATAGTCTGGTATTCTTTATTGGTTTTAAGGGAAAAAAGCTGGCCCTGAAGTTTTTTAGCCGCCTCCTCTTTAGAGCCCAATTCCAACTCTTTGTCCTTGCGCTGCTTCTGAAGGTCTAATGATTTTTTTTCTAAGGCAGCCAGGTTCTGCTTTTTTGCCTCAAAAGAGTCTTCAATAGCCCTGATCTCCAGGGGCTTGGCCTCTTTTTCGTTATTCAAAGTATAGATCTCGGTGTCCAGCTCCTGCACACCCACCAGCCCGATTATCTGCGTCTTCAGATCAGCTGCAGCCAACTCTTCTCCTTTTATGGTTATTTAATTGGGCGATAGAGGATTCGGACCTCTGACCTCCACAATGTGAATGTGGCGCTCTAACCAACTGAGCCAATCGCCCTTAAATTTATCTGGGCCCAGAAGGGTTCGGACCTCCGACCAAGTGATTATGAGTCACCTGCTCTACCACTGAGCTATGGGCCCCAAGGTCAATGCTATATATTACTATTTATGGGTGTTTTTGGCAAGATAATATTTGGGATTCGGCGGCTGCCTTGTCTTGTTTCTCGCAGGGACGCTCGTTTTGCCCCGGCGTGGCAAAACTCGCTCGGGTCGGCTGGAGTCGCTCTGCCGGGCTTCGCAGGTAGCCGGGCAACCTTGCCCGCTCCTGGCCTCCACGCCCTGCTCCGAAACAAGCCAAGCCATCCGCTTAAAAGCGTCTATTTTTGCTTCAACAAAGAAATGCCAATTACTGAGGATAATATTATCGTTACATAGTTATAAATACCCCAGTAGGCATCATTCTTTATGACCATGCCTACAATCGTGGCAACCAGCAAAGCCAGCAGCAACATACCGAATATTTTATTCATTCTCATACTCACCTCCAGACAAGTATTAAGGAAAACAGATCATATCCCATTTCGTACGCTTCACAAAAGTTTCTTTGAGCAAAGATTCTCTCTGGTTCACAAAAAAACGGCCCTTTTTTGAGCCGCTTACATCAATTCATCTCTTTGGTCAGTTTTAATGTGGCTTATGTGCATTGCATATAATACAAGTACAAGCCACAGTACTAAAGTGCCGCACCCCAACTACAATAGGAGAAGTAATATCCCCTTTGCGATCCGCCCGCTTAAAAATCAAATTAAATAGCCCATCTTCCTTATTTTCGAGATATCTTCTTAAGGCATAACTACACAAATCGGATATCTGTACCATTGATGTAAGTTCACTGTCAACAAAAAGAGGAGTTTCTATAATCCATTTTAGTTTTGTCCATGGCGTTCCATCTTTATGAAACTTTTTCATTAATAAGGTGTGTTTTTTGGCAACGGTCTCATTATTATCATGAATCAATATACCACATCTCTTATGAGTAACACCGTGATTTGTGGTCTCCATATAGTGTTCAAATCGCGAAACGATTTGTTCAAAAGCTTGGGCTTCAATTGTTGATGCTTGGTGCTGAGCAGCAAAATGGACTTTGTCAATACATTCAGCAAAAAGACGCACAAAACCCCATTTTGATACCTCAGAGGCGATTTCATATAGAACCTTCTGGCGCTGAGTACGAGTTAAATGTATATATTTCTCTGTTAATCTGTAGTTTTTCTTGATTTGACGGTATAATTTTAAATTGTGGGAGCGTTGAAGGCGAAGTAAATCGTTGGTACGAAAGGAGGCGACCTGCTGTCTTCTTTGAATAAAACTTAGTTTATCAAAATTGGCTATTATATTTTGCTCTCGATAACTCCTAAGCATCCAGGCGACATGAATTTCTTCCCCTGCAAGCTCGTATCTTTCCTTAATCTTTTCGATTCTATCATCACAATCTTTCCAGTGTTCTATTGGTATAGAAACACCAGCCAAGATATAGTGTGAAGTATTGCCAATTTCAGGAGTACCTGATTCATCTAAATAGCACAGATACATAACCTCTTACTCCACAGAAATAGCCAAAAAAAAGCGACTGGGTTAAGGGCTAAAAGCCCCAATACGAGACGCTAGGCGACTCATCCCAGACGCAAATAAAATATACTCTACAGAATTGTTAATGTCAAGTAAAAATTTGCTTTTTATTATTCTTAGGCTATAACTTGTCTATTCACAATAAGTTACATAATATTTATATAGAACGATTCTAGCTATTTCCTGATTCCCCCATTCTAGATAGACCGGGCAGGCTGCCGAGGCTTGACTCTAAGCAGCATCTCAAAATTCGAGCGGGCAGGGATGCCCCGCTAATAAAGTCAGGCAGAGCGAGAATTTTGCCGAAGCGCAGCTCGCCTCGCCGGGGCGAGCAAGCGGTGCTGCGAGAACAAGGCTCGGCAGCCGCGTAAGAATTACTTCTCTTTCTTGATTATCTTGAGGAAGATGTTGGTGATGTGGGGGTCGAACTGCTTGCCGGAGGCCTTCTTCATTATCTCAAGGGCCTCCTTCTTGCTGAAGGCCTTATGATACGGCCGGTCGCTGGTCAGGGCCTGATAAACATCGGCAATGGCGATGATCCTGGCTCCTACCGGGATATCCTCACCCTTAATACCGCTGGGATAACCTTTACCATCCCATCTTTCATGATGGTAAAATATGAACGGGATAAGTCCGTGCAAAAACCGGATCGGCCGGATAATATCGGCGCCGATCTGCGGATGCTTCTTGATCTCTTCAAACTCTTTCCGGGTAAGCTTGCCTTTTTTAAGCAGGATATTCTCGCTGATACCGATCTTGCCCAGGTCATGCAGCATAGCCGCCTGCTTGATCAACTCTATCTCATCGCGCGACATACGTAATTCTTTGGCGATCTCCGTGGCATAGTGCACGGTACTTTCAATATGCTCTCCGGTATAATGGTCCTTTAATTCAATGGTTTTGGCAAAGGCAAGAATTGATTCTACCAGCCCCTGCTTGGAATTTTTAGTAAGCTTTTCAATGGTATTCTTTAAAGTTTTTACCCCCGTGGCTTTAAGTATTTTTTCAATGCCCTTCTTTCCGGGCTTTTTTATATCCATGGTGGAATATGCGCGGTTACCGCCGCTTTGTTTGGCATAATCAAGCACATTATTGGCCAGGTTGACCAGGTCGATGCCTTGTGCCGCCCGGTCTTCGGGATAAGAAACAGCGGAAAGGCTCAATTTCAACTTAACAGAGTGACTCTTGTTGCCGAAACTTATGACATTCAAGGATTCAAGAAGCCGCTGGGCCATATTCAGGGCCAGCTCCCGGTTAAGCCTTGGGGAGATAATGATAAATTCCTCCCCGCTGTAACGGATAAGGATATCATAGCGCCGCACGAGCCTGCGCAGCTGCCGGGCAAGCTGCTTCAACACCAGGTCGCCGAATGCCATACCGTAAACGTCATTGATGGATTTGAAATAATCTATATCAAGCATGATCACCGACAAATGCTGGGCGTATCTTTTTGACTGGTGGAATTCCGCCTCAATGACATCCTGCAGGTATCGGTGGTTATACAGCCCGGTGTGCGCGTCAATAAGCGAAATGCTTTTTAGCTTCTCATAAGATTTAAGCAGGTCGTAATTAAGCTTACTCTTTTCGATCTCCGCTTTCTTGTGCAGGGATATCTCCTGCATAAGCTGGCTGGAACGCTCCTCGACCAGCTCCTCCAAATGCTCCCGGTAGCGCCACAGCTCATCGTCGATCTTCTTCCTTTCGCTTATATCCATATTAACTTCGGCGACCAGCCACTCGCCATTTTCATTCTGAAAAGGTATTGTGGTGACCTGGACCGTGCGGTTGCCTTCTTTAGACAGTTTTTCTTCACTGACGATGATCTTTTTCGTCTTAAGCGCCTTATCTATGCTGCACCTGGGGCAGGGGTTTTCGGTATCCATGAAATAATCAAAACACTTCTTCCCTGCCCAATCACCGTACTTGCGCACCCTCTCCGGGTCTATGTAACGGATATAAAAATCCTTATCGATGATCACCAAATCTGTTTTAGTCGCCTTCAGGATAAACTCAAGCTGCTGACGAAGAGCATTGGCCTGCTGCTGGGCGGCCTTTCTTGATTCAACCTCCAGTTCCAGGGCCTTGGTGCGGTGGCTGACCAGGAGTTCAAGCTTTTCCCGGTAAACCTGTAATTCCTTTTCGTAATTCTTCTTATCGTTTACCTCCTTATGCAGCTCCTCATTGGCCCGGCTCAATTCCACCGTGCGGACCTTGACCCTGATCTCCAGCTCCGCGCGGATCTCTTTTAACCTGTCCTCGATCCTCTTACGCTCGGTAATATCCCGGGCGATGCCGGTTGTGCCGACAACTACCCCCTTGTTATCGAAGACCGGGGTCTTTATCGTCTCCAGCCACTGTATCTGGCCCTGCTTATCAGCCAGCCTCTCTTCAACGCGCTTACGTTTCTTTGTGGTCATTACCTCCCGGTCATCGGCCCGGTAGCTCTCCGCCAATTCCCTGGGCCAGATATCCAGGTCGGTTTTGCCTTTGACATCATCAGGCGTAAGGCCGCAGGCAGCGCCGAAGGCCTCATTGACCTCCACAAACCTGCTTTCCTTGTCTTTCAACCATACCATATCAGGTATGTTGTTCAGTATCGCCCTTTGCTGCAACTGGATATCCTGCAGCCGGTCATAGATCTGCTGAACTATCGCGTTATTTTTTTCTTCCTGTTCCCTGTCCATACAATGCAAAAAGGCAGCTCCCTTAAAAGATAAGCTGCCTTACTCCTTAAAGATTAGGAGATACATAAGCTCCTTAATTTACAGGATTTAGTATTCTCTCTGGTGCGCCAGCGTCATATCCATAAAGCTGCGCAGCCTGCGCGAACGCGAAGGGTGCCTGAGTTTCTTCAGGGCCTTGGCTTCAATCTGCCGGACCCTTTCGCGGGTTACCTTAAAAACATTACCTACCTCTTCCAACGTGCGAGGACAGCCGTCCTGGATGCCGAAACGCAAAACCAGGATCTTCTTTTCCCTTTCGGTTAAAGTACCGAGAGCGGAATTCATCTCATCCTTCAGCATGGAACGCACGGTTTCATTTGCGGGAGAGACCGCTTTTTTATCCTGGATAAAATCCCCGAAATGAGTATCCCCTTCATCGCCTATGGGCATCTGCAGGGAGATCGGCTCCTGGGCGATCTTCAGGATAGATTTGATCTTGTCCTGAGGAAAACGCATCTTATGCGCGATCTCTTCGGGGGTGGGCTCCCGGCCGTTCTCCTGGACAAAAACCCGGGAAAAACGGATGATCTTATTGATCGTCTCGGTCATATGCACCGGTATCCTTATGGTGCGCGCCTGGTCGGCAATGGAGCGGGTGATCGCCTGGCGGATCCACCATGTGGCGTAAGTGGAAAACTTATATCCGCGCTTGTATTCGAACTTTTCTACCGCCCGCATTAAGCCGATATTTCCCTCCTGGATAAGATCGAGGAAGGAAAGCCCGCGGTTGGTATATTTCTTCGCGATGCTTACCACGAGCCGCAGGTTGGCCTCCACCAATTTCTTTTTCGTGCGGTTGAATTTAAGATGGGCTGATTTTATCAGCTTCATCTGTTCTTTGATCTTGCTGTATGGCTCTGCAATTTCATGGAGCACCTGGCGCATGCGCGTATTGCTGCGTTTTCCCAGCCGCTTCATGTGCTCGATCTCCCGAAGGTAAGCGTTGAGTTTTCTCACCCCCTCCTCGATCACCGAGGTGGTAAAATTAAGCTGAAGGATAAGATTGACGGAACGGGACTCGCTTCGGGTCTGCTTTATCCTCCCTAAAATGCGTTTGAACCTGCCGATCACCCTGTCCTTTTTTATCTTGATATCCTCTTTAACCACATCCTCCAGGTTGATCTTCTCATCCAGGATATCGGCGGCAACGGCCAGGACATGGTTCCTGACGAATTTGGTCGCTAAAGCCGCGCGCTTGAATTTCTCCTCAGCCTCTTCGATCTTTTTAGCCAGCTCGATCTCATTCTCCCGGGTTAAAAGAGAAATAGAACCCATCTGTTTCAGGTACATCTTTACCGGGTCATCCAAAGGCATGAAACGCTCTTCCCCCTTAAGCTGCTCATTCAATAATTCCTCGCGCTGATGGGCCGGGTCCTGTTTTTCCTGCTGCGCCCGGTTTGCCGAGAGGCCGGCATCCTGCTCGCCTTCGACTACCTGGATATCTTCATTACCCAGCAGCTCAAAGAGATGGTCAATGGCCTCGGTGCTTGAAAGATCTTCGGGGAGAAGGTCATTTACCTCGTCATAAGTAAGAAAGCCCTTCTGCTTTCCCAGGGCGATCAGCTTCTCCATATCTTTAGTGGGGCGTGCTTTCTTCTTCATCCTTAATCACCTTTCTTTATTAGATCATGAAATTCCCGTATAAGCCCGCTTAACTTCTCTTCATCCCCGGAACTCTGGGCGCTTTTGATCTGCGTATGCAGGCGCTCCCTCCTGGATTTCAATCTTTCTACCTTGATCCTCCGGATACAGTCATTCAGCGCTTTTTCTCTATCCTCCTCCGAAAGCTCCGGCATGAACATGGACTCGCAAAGCAGTTGGCTTGCGTCCTCTTCGCTGAAATGATTCAACAGGAGGCTGGGCGCTATGTTTTTCCCCCGGGAAAACAGATCAAGCATTATCGAAACGACCTTGGCAGTGCGCGTATCCTGGAAATCAGCCGGCTCCAGCTCCCCCATCACTTTCTCGATAAGTTCCTTTTCTTCGAGCATGAATTTAACCAGCATTTTCTCCGCCGGGTTGATCGGGGCAATAGGCCGGGCAATATTCAAAGGAGGCGCCTCCTGCCTATTTTTATCCGGTTTTAATTTATTCAGCTCTTCAAGTATGCAGCTTTCCGGTATCTTGATCTCCTCGGAGAGCCGCTTTGAATACTCCGCCCTCAGGATCGCGTTCTCAAACTTATTGATCGTCGAGAGCATTTCAGAGGCGATCCTGCTTTTGCCGTGCGCGTCCTTTATATCATGGCGGCTTTTTAAAATCTCAAGCTTATAATCAAAGAGGCCGCTGGCTTTATCAACCATGGCCTTAAAATCAGCGCCCCCTTTAAGCCGGACTAGGGCGTCGGGGTCCATCCCTTTCGGCAGGGATACGATCTTAACATTCATCCCTTCTTCAATAAGTATATCCAGGCTTCTTAAGGTAGCGATCTGGCCGGCGGTATCACCGTCATAAACCATTACCGCCTTATCGGTGTAACGCTTAAGCAGCTTGATCTGCTCCAGTGTAAGGGCGGTGCCTTGAGAAGCCACGATATTTTTTATCCCCTCCTGGTAAGGAATGATAAAATCCAGGTAACCCTCGACGATTATCGCAGAGTCGGCATCTCTGATATGATCTTTGGATAAATTCAGGCCAAAAAGGTTCCTCCCTTTTGTATAAACCGGGGTTTCCGGAGAGTTAACATATTTGGGGAGGCTCTTATCCAGTACCCTTGCTCCAAAGCCGATCGGCCGGAGGCGGATGTCAAAAACAGGGAAGATGATCCGGCTGCGGAAACGATCATAATAACCGCCGCTATCTTTCGGCAAGATCAATCCCGCCTTCTCCATCAAAGCCAGGCTTATATTCTTTGATCTTAGAAAATTGATCAGCTGGTCCCAGCCCGAAGAGGCAAATCCCAGATGAAATTCTTTGGCTGTTTTAGGACTGATCCCCCTATTTGACAGATATTGTCTCGTAGCTGCCGCATTTTCGGCATAAAGATTATTTTCATAAAAACTTAAGGCCAGCTCATTTACTTTATAAAGCTGAGCGCTTAAACTGGCAGCCGAGGCTCTTTCCGGGCTCTCATGCCTGGGCAGCTCCACCCCTGTTTTTTTAGCCAGCAGTTCAACGGCTTCGGGAAAATCCATCCTTTCATGGCGCATAAGGAACTTGAAAGCGTTCCCTGATTCACCGCAGCCAAAACAATGGTAGATCTGCCTGTCCGGTGAAACCATGAACGATGCCGTCTTCTCATGGTGAAAGGGGCAATTGGCCTTGAAGTTCCTGCCTGATTTCTTAAGCGGGATATAACCGGAGATAAGCTCCACTAGATCCACGCGGCCAAGGATATCCTCTAATAGATTTTCCGGAATGAGTCCAGCCATTTTTTACTTCCTTTTGATCCTGGTAAAACCCGAACAACTGACGACCTGAAAAGGCCGTCCCTGCTCCTTCTCCAGGTTATCCAGCAGAAGATTCAAACCCAGCGTGTCGGATGAAATATGGCCGGCGATGATGGCGTTAAGATTGGCCTCTTTGGCTTTTTTAAAGTGCTCTTCGCTTAAATGCATAGAGACCAGGGTCTTTACCCCGGCTTTATATAATTTCCCGAATACATCTTTCGGCCCTTCCGTTCCCCCGGTCATCTCAAGCAGGATCTTCCCTGCCCGGCGCTTCGGGCTGCCCAGGATGACCCGCGGCCCGGTATTAAATTCTCCGGCGATGCGGTACTCCGGTATGCCATTAAGCAGCCTGATAACATCCTCAACCAGGCGCGGTTTTCTCTGCTTAAACAGGGCCTCCAAAAACCTGTATACGTGGTTGTCCGCCGGAGTATGCATACACATAAACGGGATATCTAAAATCCTGGCAGCATCAACTGCCCGGGTATGATTCTGCGGCAATACCCTGCGCTCTACTTCCCGGATCCTCTCTTCAAGCAATTTAGCAGCTGTATTCTTGGCGACCCCCGCCTGTCTTAACAGGTCGGCCTGCAGGGTCATTACCTCATGGAGCCCGGCGTAGGCCTTGCCCTCCGGATGATGGCTGATCACCAGGTCCAGCCCCTCCCTCGCACGGATCTGATCGGCAAGCAAAAGCTCGGCTACCTCAATATCGATCCCTACCAGGATCTTATTAACCTCCAGCCCCGGCTTACCGTAAAGGATGCGCGTATCCGGATAACCCTTGATCCCGGCTTTATTTTTTCTGGGATCAGCGGAGGCTCCGAATTTTACTACGCTGTCATATAGCTTCTGCAGTTTCATCGATTAAAGAAATTATGTATCGCGGTCACCTTACTTTTATTAGACCCTTCGCTGCCCATGAACTTTGAGAAAACAGAATTCCACAGCCATTTGTAAGTATCCGGGGCTACCCTGTAAATCCTGGCGGCCAGGTAAGAATTCTCCACGCTTTTATTTAAATAAGGCAAGCCGGAAACAAGCAGGGTAAAACTTATAAGGCCGGCCATAAATAATCCCCTGAAAGCCCCCAGGGCCAGGCCTCCCCACTTGCTTAAAGAAGCTGCTGCCTCCAGCTTAATGAACCTGTAAAAAATACACCGCAAGGCCATAAACAACAAATACCCGGCTATAGCCATGGATATAAAGATGAGGAAGTCAACGAATCCTAACGGAGTTAAATCAAGATCGATCTTTTCGGCAATTAAATCGGATAAAAAAATATAGTAGTGCAGGGAGAAAAATATCGCTGACAGTATCCCAGCCAACTTGAATAATTCAACGGGTAAGCCGGTTTTAAGAGCAACGTAACATATTCTTAATATTAGGATTAGAATAAAAATATCCAGATAGTTAAAATGCCTGAAAAAATCAAAGGACATCATATGCTCCTCATTGGGATAGGCCTTATCCTCCGATCCGGAGGAAGTTTGAGATGTTTAGAAAGTATAACATATATCAAAGCGGTTTGTCAAGGAAAGGGCTTTCTTTTTACGCTTTGAACCAGGGGATAGTCCGCCTTAAGCCCTCCTCCAGGGAGACGGAGGGTTTCCAGGAAAGAAGCTTCCTGGCCAGGCTGATATCCGGCTGGCGCTGGCGGGGATCATCTTCAGGCAGGCGCCTGAATGCTATTTTGCTTTTTGATCCGCTGATCTTTAAAACGAGCTTTGCCAGCTGCATTATGGTGAACTCAGCCGGATTCCCTAAATTTACAGGCATATTTGCCTTGGATAACATAAGGCGGTATATCCCCTCTACCATATCGTCGATATAACAGAAGCTCCTGGACTGCTCTCCTTTGCCGTAAACAGTCAGGGGCTTATCGCGCAGCGCCTGAAAGATGAAATTGGGGACCACCCTCCCGTCATGAGGCCTCATCTTTGGGCCATAGGTGTTAAAAATACGGGCTATCTTTGTATCCAGGCGATGAACCCGGTGATAAGCCATGGTAAGGGCTTCGGCAAAACGTTTAGATTCATCATAACAGCCCCGCACCCCCACGCAATTAACGTGGCCCCAATAGCTCTCTTTCTGGGGATGGACCAGCGGGTCTCCATAAACCTCGGAAGTTGAGAAAAGCAGGAATACGGCCTTCTTCTTTTTAGCCAGCCCCAGAGCATTATGCGTGCCTAATGATCCGACCTTAAGGGTCTGGATGGGAAAATCAAGATAATCCACCGGAGATGCCAGGGAGGCGCAATGTAGAACATAATCCACCCTCCCGGGTATATCTATGTGATACGAAACATTATGCACGTCAAAGCGAAAATTTTTATGCCTGATGAGCGGTTTGATGTTCTCCAGGTCGCCGGTGATGAAATTATCCAGGCATATGACGATGTGCTCTTCGTTAAGCAGCTTTTCGCAAAGGTGCGACCCGATAAAACCCGCCCCGCCGGTGACCAGGACCGTTTTTCTCATAGCCGCTCCAGGTTTTCCCTGCGTGATCCCTTAAAAACATTCCTGGAGTCAAAGATCAGCTTTGCGCTCTTTAATAACCCCCTGTAATCTACCGAAGAATGGTCGGTGGCGATCAAAACGCAGTCAAACTCCCTGATCTTCTTATCATTCAACACAACCGATCTCAAATCAATACCGCTCAGTTTAAGAAAAGGTATGAGCGGGTCTGAATAGGAAACCCTTGCCCCCCGTTTTTTAAGCGCCCTGATCACATCAAGAGCCGGAGATTTACGCAGGTCTTTGATATCCCTCTTATAGGTAACTCCAAGGACAAGTATCTTGGCCATTTTTAGTTTTTTGCCCCGGCGGATAAGGGCTTCTTCAATTCTCTCCAGGATATATCCTGGCATTTGATTTATTGTATCCGAGGCGAGTTTGATAAAACGGGAATTAAACCCGAAGCTTTTTGCTTTCCAGTGCAGGTATAAAGGATCTTTGGGAATGCAATGCCCTCCTACCCCCGGGCCGGGATAAAAAGGCATAAAACCGAACGGCTTGGTGGCGGCCGCGGCGATCACCTCCCATATATCGATATCCATCTTATGCGCCATCATGGAGAGCTCATCGATCAACCCTATGTTGATGAGGCGGAAGGTATTTTCAAGCAGTTTGACGGTTTCGGCGCAGCGGCAGCTGCTTACCGGGACCACCTGCTTAATAATGATCCGATAAACCGATACCGCCAGTTTTGTGGCCTCCGGGCTTATACCGCCGATGACCTTGGGGATATTGCGCACCGGGAATTTCTTGTTGCCCGGGTCGATCCTTTCAGGAGAAAAACAAAGGAAAAAATCCCTTCCATGCCGCAGGCCCTGCCTTTGGAAGATCGGCAGGATCTCCTCCTCCGTAGTCCCGGGATAGGTGGTACTCTCCAAAACTACCAAAGCGCCCTTTTTTATGTGCAGCGAAACCCCTTTTACCGCATTCTTGATGAAAGAGATATCCGGCAGGTTTTTTCCTTTAAGCGGGGTGGGTACGCAAATAAAAACAGCATCAGCCTCTTTGATATCGGAGAAATCCGCGCTTGCCTTAAAATTCCCTCTGGCTAAAGCGGCCTTTAGCTCAGAGCTTGTGATATCGGTTATATATGATCTACCGCCGGCAATTGATTTAAGCCGATCGGCGTCTATTTCAATACCGGTTACCCCAATGCCTTTTGCGGCAAATTCCAGGGCCAGCGGAAAACCCACGTAACCTAAACCCACCACGGCGACCTTGATCTGTTTCTTACTCATTCCCGCGGCCCACCCCTATGTAGGTAAAACCCAGGTCTTTAAGCGGCCCCGGCTCATAAATATTCCTACCGTCAACTATAAGCTGACGTTTCAATGTTTTTTTCAGCTTTAGGAAATCAAGCTCCTTGAACTCATTCCACTCTGTGGCGATAATAATGCAGTCAGCTCCCCGGGATGCCTGATAAGGATCTTTACAGAAAACCACATCCTTAAGGACCTCTTTGGCCTTAGCCATTGCCTTTGGGTCATAAACCCTCACCCTTGCTCCCTCCCGCAGTAATTCCCTGATCAAGCTGATGCTCGGAGAGTTTCTGAGATCATCGGTATTGGGCTTAAAAGCCAGGCCAAGGACCGCGATAGTTTTATCTTTTATGATCCAAAGGCTATCCTTGATCTTTTGCAGCACAAAAGACCTCTGCTCTTCGTTAGTATCCCTTACCGCCTTAAGTATCTGAAAATCATATCCCAGCTTTTGGGAGATGGTTATGAATGCCTCCAGGTCCTTGGGAAAACAGGAGCCGCCGTAGCCTATCCCGGCGTGGAGAAAATGCCGGCCGATGCGGCTATCCAGCCCCATCCCCTGAGCCACCTCCTTTACATCCGCTCCCACCTGGTCGCAGATACGGCTAAGCGCGTTGATAAATGATATCTTGGTGGCCAGAAAGGCGTTAGAGGCATGCTTGATCAGTTCTGCGGATTTTATGTTAGTGATCAGGATCGGCCGGTTCAAGGGCTGATAGAGATTGGTCATTATCTGCCTGGCTTTGGCGCTTTCGGCTCCGATCACGATCCTGTCCGGATGGGTGAAATCATTTATAGCGCTGCCCTCCCGCAAAAACTCGGGGTTTGAAACCACGTCGAATTTATGGCCCTTCTTGACGTAGGTGGCGATCGTCTTTTTGACCCAGGCGCCCGTCTCTACCGGCACGGTGGATTTTTCGACGATCAGGCGATAGCCGTCCATATGCTGGGCAATGCTGCGGGCAACTTTCTCTATGCCGGTAAGGTCGGCCTCTCCGTTTTCAAGGGTAGGGGTGCCTACGGCAATAAAGATCACCTCGCTCGCTTTAACCGCCTCCCCTATGCTTGAAGTGAATTTCAGCCTCTTGTTCTTCAGGTTATAGGAGATAAGCTCTTTAAGGCCCGGTTCGTAAATAGGGACCAGACCTTTCTTAAGCCCGGATATTTTCTTGATATCGTTATCAGCGCAAATAACCCTGTTCCCTAATTCGGCAAAGCAGGCGCCGGTAACCAACCCCACATAACCTGAACCGATTATCGAAATATTCATTCAAATCCTCTTTTACTGTGCTCCGGATTTTACCGTATGCGTGGCCTGGTCAAATCCGAATTCATTTTCAGGGAAGGCCTTAAGCCGGAAGGTAAAGTAAATGGTTGAGCCTTCGTTCTTTTTGATGTTATAAGCCATATCCACCTCCAAGCAATGCAGGTCGCGGGTTAAGGTGTACTGCTGCTCCTGGGAACCACGGTTAAGCACAGTTGAATTTTTGAGGTTATAACGCTGGTAAATAGAGAACTTCCACTTGGGGCTTAAGCGCCAATTAAAACCCATAGTGACCTCATTCTTGCCCTTTCGTTCATAGCGCTGGCCGATGGAAAAAGAGCGGCCTGCTCCCAGGTCAAAAGATAGATCGTAGTTTGCCAGTGAAAAACGGTTGTAATTTATATTATCATGATCAGAATGCTCAAATGTTGCTTCACTTTCAAAACGCACCCAGGAATACGGGATAACTTTCAACTTAAAAAGCAGGTCGGAAAATTGGCTATGAAGTTTATTGCCGCTATTTGTAAGGATGCTGTTATTAACAAAACCATTACTGGAACCGGACTTGGGGTCAAACACGTAATCTGTGGTTATCAAAAAATCTACGATATCCACGCTTTGCCCCTGGCGCTTGGTCTGTAATTTATTCGATAAGCCTAAAGAGGCGGTGTTGCCGCGGGTTATCGAATCAACGCTGTCGATCTGCCTAATGTTAGCTCCCGGGATAGTAGGTGTATGCGTATACAAGTATCCGACTGTGGGGGTAATGATATGGCGCAGGGCGTTTATATCCAAACCCATGAAATTCGTCTTAACGTCAAAGATGCGGTAAAACTTGGTGCTCAGGTCAACGCCGCCGGAGAAGATCGTGCGCACTATGCCGCTTTCTCCATTTGCCCCTTTATCATAAAATGTCTGGCGGCTGGAGGCAAAAGGCTTAAATTCAATAAAGCCCACTTTCGTGGGCAAGGATAATTTATTGGTGGTGTCAAAACGGGTGACAGTTATATCGCCGGTTGTTGCCGGTGTAGTCGTAAAGGTCGTCTTCTTATTGTAATTAGCTAACTGGGTGACATTCTCAAAATAAAGCGGGCTCGTCCCCAGCTGAATGCTCGGCAGGCTGTAGTCTATTTCCGGCTGCTTATCCAGCTGGTCAAACCAGTGGTTGGTGCGTTTCTGCAGGAGTACATCAATACTGGAATAATTAAAGGAATGGTGGAAAAGCAGATAGCTTAAGGGCTCGGAATCTTTTTCATATTCGCGGAAAAAATAGTCCTTAAGGATTTCATGCTCAGCGTCAACCTTTCTTCTCTTATCGGTTATCTTATAGAACTCTGCCGTGATATTAGTGGCCGGGTCAATATTCCATTTATGGCGCCAGCGCATGAAATAACGCTGGAATTCCGAGGGGGAGGAGCCTTCCGGAAGATCATCGGGCTTTTCATTGGTATAATAAAACTTAAAATCCCCTTTCCCCACCGGGGATTTCGTGTAGTTTATGTCAAACCCTTCGGCAAAGCCAAGTTTAGAGCGGTAATCCAGTGAAACCCGGGCGTTAACATTGTCGGTAAGGTTATAACGCCAGGTATTTAAAATATAGAGGCCCCAGTCCTTCCTCTTGCCCGGCTCTACCTGCACATGCATGATCGGCTCTTTCATTGAATAATTGAACCGCGGCAGATAGGCCACCGGAACTGCCCCAAGGTAAAGTGTGGCCTCCTGCGCCTGCATTTTCTCCCCCGGGAACATATTCAGCTTCTTGACCGCGAAACGGTAATGCGGGTGATCCAGGTTGCAGGTGGTCATATAACCGTTTTTAGCCACGAATTCCGAGTCGCTTACTTTTTCCACCTTCCTGGCTTTCCCGAAATAAGGGTTGGCGCGGAAATTGGCGTTAACGATCACCCCGGTCTTGTTCTGAAAGTCATAAATGATCCTCTCACCCGTAATCACCCCTTTTGCGTCCTCAAGGCGCGCGTTGCCTTCGGCCAGGCCCTCTTTGGTCTGCATATTGACCTTGAGCTTATTACAGGTAAGCTTGGCACCCTTGTAAATGACTTCAATATTCCCCGTGGCAGTCACTTCTTTGTTGTCGGTGGAGTACTCTACATTGTCGCCGTTTATGATTATCGGCGATTCCCTACCCTCTTCGGCAAAGGCCAGGCCTGAACATAAAATAAAGGCTAAAAGGAATTGGGATGCTTTCTTTGACATTACTTTGGGGGAATTTTCTTATAGTCTTCCAAAAACCTGTTAATCCCTATGTCGGTCAGAGGATGCTTGATTAGCTGTTCGATCACCAGGTAAGGTATAGTGCAGATATCCGCGCCGATCAATGCGGCATTGACAACATGCATGGGATTACGCACCGAGGCCACGATTATCTGGGTCTTAAAGCCATAGTTCGCGTAGATCTTTTTTATATTATGGATCAGGTCCATCCCATCCTGGGAGATATCATCCAACCTTCCGATAAACGGCGATATATAAGTAGCCCCAGCCTTGGCAGCTAAAAGCGCTTGAGCCGCGGAAAAACAAAGAGTAACATTGGTCTTGATCCCTTCAGCGCTCAATGTCTTTACCGCCTTGAGCCCCTCTCTCGTTAGCGGGATCTTGACTACTATATTCCCGGCAAGTTTTACCAAGCGGCGCGCCTCGCTAACCATACCCGCTGAATCAAGGCTGATCGCCTCGGCACTTACCGGCCCGCTTACCAAAGCGCATATTTCATTTAATACCTGGTCGTGGGCCCGGCCTTCTTTGGCCACAAGGGTGGGATTAGTGGTTACCCCGTCAATAAGCCCGAGGCTGGATGCCTCTTTGATCTCTTTAACGCTTGCCGTATCGATAAATATTTTCATCTAACCTGTCTCTCCTTGACTAAGAACCCCGCGCCGATGATCCCGGCGTCATTGCCTAACCTGGCTTTAAATATCTTTACTCTTTTGGCCTGCACGCTCATTGCCCGCAGCGAAATAGTTTTGCGGGTACTTTCGAACAATGCTTTCCCGGCATCAGAAACCCCTCCGCCGATCACCACCGCATCAAGATTAAGCAGATTTATCACTCCGCTTAAGGCTATGCCCAGGCGCTCTCCCACTTTGACCCAGAAACCTATCGCTCTGGCATTATTGGCTTTAGCTAAAACGCTGATCTTCTCAAGGGTGATCCCCGGGCCGAATAATTTACGCGCTTCTTTAAGTATCCTGGCATTGCCGATGTAGGCCTCAAGGCAGGCGCTGCCTCCGCAGGGGCAAAGTGGCCCTTTTTCATTAATAGGCACATGGCCTATCTCGCCTGCGGCGTTATCACTGCCCCTGTACAAAGAACCGTTGATGATCAACCCTCCGCCGACCCCGGTACCTAGTGTCAGGCATAAAGCATTTTTAAATTTTTTTGCCTGGCCGGCCCTGTACTCTGCCAGAGCCATAAGCTTGGCGTCATTATCAAGAAAAACGGGCAAGCCGGTCTTTTGCTCCAGGATTTTCTTAAGCCCAACCTCTCTCCACCCGGGGATATTCGGCAGGAAATGCACCACTCCCTTAAAAATATCTACCGGCCCGGGCAGGCCTATGCCTACTCCCAGAACAGCATTTCTGGGTATGCCGTGCAGCGAAATAAAACTGTTTATGGAGTCAGCGATCCCCTGGATAAGCTTAAGCTTATTATCAAAGCTTTTGGTGCTGAAATAATTCTTGGCTTTGACTTTCAAATTTCCGTCAAGCAGGGCGCATTTTAAATTGGTGCCGCCCAGGTCTATCCCGATGATGGAACTCTTGGCCATGTGTGGTATTCTATATTAAAAAACACCGCTTTTCAAGAAATAATCTTAAAAAGAAAATGGGGTCAGAATTATTTATTTAAGGGATTACCCCGTGATAATAAATAATTCTGACCCCATTTTCTAAGCAAAGCAAACTTTGTTCTTTCCGGCGGCCTTGGCCTGATAAAGCGCCTGGTCCGCCAGTTCGATCAGGTCTTTAAGATGCCCGGCATTGTCCGGAAAAGCGGATACACCGATGCTTACGGTAACTTTAAGTTTTTCATCATAAACCTTGATCACATCCGCGGCAACCGCCTGGCGGATACGTTCGGCGGCAAAATTCGCCTGCTCCCTGTCGGTTTCAGCCAGGATAATGGAGAGCTCCTCCCCGCCGTAGCGGCCGATAAAATCTATCTGCCTGATCGTATCGCGGATGGTTTTAGAAACCTGCCGCAATATGCCGTCGCCTACCAAATGGCCGTAGCGGTCATTATACTGCTTGAAATTATCTATATCGGCCAGGAGAAAACACACGTGCAATTTATTATTTCTGGAACGGCACAATTCTTCATTGAAACGCTCGAGGAAATACCTTCTAGAGTAAACCTGCGTCAGGGTATCGATAATTGCCAGTTCGCTTACTTTTTGATAAAGGACGGCCCTTCGCAGGCCAATGAGGAACTGCTGAGCCAGGATGGAAAGCTTGTCCCTATCCTCCTCTGTGACATTGCCGCAGGCCAGATAACCTATCGGCTGATTTTCCGATGAGTCCAGAGGCAGCACAGTATAATCTTTATATTTGACGAGTTCAGCGCTATCCTTGATATAACGGCAGTCGCCTGGCCCAATATGCTTCTCCAGGTTCTGGCGGAAAATGTTAAACACCCTCTCCTCATCCAGGCTCTTGCAGATGTCCTTGGTCAGCTCATAAAGCTCCAGTGTCTGGCTGAATTCCTTGTCCAGCCCGGCGTTCTGCTCCTCAAGCCGGTGCTTATCCTTTAGCAGCCCTGAGTTCTCCATAAAGAGCTTATCCAGTTCAGCCGTTTTACCGGCCAACTGGAGCGCCAGGGAATCACGCAGCAACAGAAACCAAACGGCTGTCATGATCAGATACAATATTATATGCAGCATACCCGATTTCTTCCTTTTTGTTTGGCCATATACATTGCCTTATCGGCTTTGAGCACCAGGTCATCTTCATCCTTTGTATCAAGCGGCATACTGGCCACCCCGATAGAAACGGTCACCGTAGTATCCTGTCTGCGCAGGCTTATTTTTTCTTTTTCGATCCTCCGGCGCAAGGCCTCGGCAGCCTGCAGGGATTTCTTTTTATCTAAACCGGAGAGCATGACCATGAACTCCTCGCCTCCAAACCGGCTGACCAGGAAATTAAACTGGCTCAATGACTCTTTCATAAGGGAGGAGATCTTTTTCAATACTATATCCCCGGCGGTATGCCCGAATTTATCGTTGTATTGCTTGAAAAAATCTATGTCGATCATCAAGAGCGAAAGGTTCTGGTCCAGCCTTAAGCATCTCTTGGCCTCGTCATTGAGCCTCCCAAGGAAATAATGCCTGGTATACAACCTGGTCAGGTCGTCATGAATAGCCAGGTCCTGGGTCTTCTGGAAAAGCAGGCTGTTCTCCAGGGCCACTGCCCCAAGGTCTGAAACTAAAGCCAGAAATCGCAGGTCATCCTGCGTAAAAAATCCGCTTTCCCTGTGTTCCATCCTTAATAAACCCAACAGGGAATTATGGCTGATCAAGGGGGAGCTGATGATCGAGGAGAGCGGGCGTAACGGCGGGTTAGCAGAGGAATCGGCGTCAAAACGGAAATCTGTTTTTAAATCCTCTATTAACAATGGTCCCGAATGCCTGATGACCCACTGGTCAAAAGTATCCCCGTCTTTAGCTAAGATCACCTCGTCATTATCCTCTTTTATCGAGCGCACCAGTTCAAGTTTCTGCGCCTGATTATTGACAAGAAAAAGCAGAGCTCTCCCTCTCCTTGCGGAAATGAGGGAATAGACCGCCTGCGTCAAGACATCTACGACGGAATCCAGCAATAAGCTGCGGTTAAGGTCTTCGATGATCTTTTTGAGGTTGTCATAACGGGTGATCCTGGATTTGAGGCTCGTGCTAAATTCCCGGCTTTTAGCATTCTCGACATTAAGGATGTTGACCTGCACCTGGCAGTTCTCAATAAGCGCCCGGGCCTGGTAGCTTCTGGAGGAAAACGAGCGCAGCTGGAAGATCAGGATCAGTATATTGGCAAGGAGGAAAATGAACAGGATACCTAATTGTATCTTTTGATGAAAAAGAATAGAGCTTATTAAGAGGGCGAGGACACAGAGGCCGGCAAGGAAAAGGTAGATTTTTTTCCGGACGCTATTTTGACGCATAAAGATCTTAAGCTATTTTGATCCCGGAACTTAAACGATGGTTTCTTCGGTATTCTTGTCGAAGAAATGCACTTTACTCATATCAAAAACCACGTCCATCTCCTGATTTACCTTCGGCCGGTCATGCGCTCCCACGCGGGCGATAAAGGTGTGGCGCCCTGTATTCAGGTAAAGGTAAACCTCCGAGCCCATCGGTTCGAAGACCTCGCAGTTTACCCGGACGATATTTTCCGGAGGGGCTTCAGAAACAAACAATTTATCATAGATATCCTCGGAACGGATGCCGAAGAAGACCTCCATCCCGAGATAATTGGTCATTTTCTTGTACATGCTTTCAACCAGCTTGACCTGGATCTTGCCTTCGTCAAAATAAAGCCGGCCCTCTTTCTTTATAATTGTCCCCTGCATAAAGTTCATGGGCGGAGAACCGATAAATCCGGCGACAAACTTATTTTTCGGATGGTCATAGACATCTATAGGATCGGCTAATTGATTCAGGATGCCGTCTTTCATGACCGCGATACGGTCCCCCATGGTCATGGCTTCCACCTGGTCGTGAGTGACGTAAATAATGGTGGTCTGCAGCCTTATGTGCAGCTTATGGATCTCCGTGCGCATCTGCACGCGCATCTTGGCATCAAGGTTGCTTAAAGGTTCATCGAAGAGAAAAACCATGGGCTTTCTGACAATGGCCCTTCCTACAGCCACCCGTTGCCTCTCCCCGCCGGAGAGCTCGCGGGGCTTACGGTGCAACAGGCGCTTGATCCCCAGGATGTCGGCGGCCTCGGTTACCCGCAGGTTGATCTCCTGCTTAGGTATGTGGGCCAGGCGCAAACCAAATGACATATTCTCAAAAACAGTCATATGCGGATAAAGCGCGTAATTCTGAAAAACCATGGCAATATCCCTGTCCTTGGCCGGGACATCATTAACCAGCTTGTTCCCGATATAAATATCACCCGAGCTTATCTCTTCCAGGCCTGCGATCATCCTTAAGGTGGTGGATTTACCGCATCCGGATGGGCCGACCAGCACCATAAATTCCTTGTTCTCAATGCCTAAGTTGATATTATTGACCGCCATGACATTGCCGGGAAAAACCTTGCAAACATTCCTTAAGCTTACCTGAGCCATTGATTACTCCTTTATACCAAGTAGTTATTAGGAAAACATTATACAAAATTAAGCCAAATAGTCAAGCAGCTGGCTTAAAATATCTTTCATGTTCTTACGGTGCACGATCATGTCGATAAGCCCGTGCTCAAGCAGGAATTCCGAACGCTGGAAACCCGGAGGAAGCTTCTGCCTTATTGTCTGTTCAATTACGCGCGGGCCGGTAAAACCGATCAGGGCATTGGGCTCAGCCACGATTATATCCCCTACCCCGGCGAAGGATGCCATTACCCCGGCCATGGTAGGATTGGTAAGCACGGATATATACGGTAATTTTTCCTTGCGGTGGTAAGATAAGGCCGCACAGGTCTTGGCCATCTGCATGAGGCTGTACATCCCTTCATACATCCGCGCCCCTCCTCCGGAACCGGAAACAATGACCATCGGCAGCCTGTTTTTCGTGGCATATTCAATGGCCCGGGTGATCTTTTCACCCACAACCGAACCCATGGAGCCCATGATAAAACGCGAGTCGGTTACGGCGACAACCGCTTCCCTATCCTTGATCTTTCCGGAGCCCGAAATAACCGCGTCCTTTAAGCCGGTTGCCTCCTGGTCCTGGGTTAATTTTTCCTTGTAGGTCTTGGGCCCCTTGAAATCCAGCGGATCAAGGCTGATCATATCTTTATCAAACTCGATAAAGGTATCCTTGTCAAATAATATATTGATCCTCTCGTGAGCAGTCAGCACAAAATGGTAGTTACACTTGGGGCAGACCTTGAAATTCTCCTCAAGGGTTTTATTGTAAAGGGTCTCCTGGCAGGACTCGCATTTGGTCCATAAACCGTCGGGGATCTCCTTTTTCTTCAGCCGCACGATCGTGTATTTCGGTTTTCCGAATAGGGCCATCTAATCTCCGTTAAGCTTGTTGATCACCAGCCCCGAAAGCACCTTGGGGTAAAAATAGGTGGATTTAGGGGGCATCTTGCTGCCGTTCAATGCCACAGCCATTATCTGTTCGATCTTTACCGGATTCAGGAAAAATGCTATTTTTAAATGGTCTTCGCCGGCTTCTTTGATGAATTGGCCCGGCTGCGGGCTGTAGGTCAGGCCTTTTAAGTTATCCGGGTCAAGCCCGAAGATGTCTTTGAATACCAGGTGGTTCAAGATCGCCGCGTCAAGCCAGCGGTACTCCTTTGGCTTATCCCCCATAAGCTTATCCAGGATCCTTACATTCTTTAATCTGAGCAGCCAGTATCTCTTCTGCCGGTACATACCGATAAGGTGGCCGTTAAATCCTGCTTTTTGCAGGAGAAAAAAGAAACGGTCTCTGTCCTTTATCTCGCTGATATCAAAATTCTTCCCCAGCTCAAGACGCAGTTGCTCGGCGGTAAATTGCTTCTCGGGCTTAAGCAGCCTGTGGATCGGCAATATGGAAAGGCCGCGCGGGTCGGTATTGGTAAAATAAGAAAGTACATAATTAAAAGGCTCCTCCCCGGAAGTTTCTTTCAAATCCTGGCGCATTAGATCGCGGTAAGCGCAGGCCACTTCATAGCGATGATGGCCGTCGGCAATGAACATCTGCTCGTTAAGCATGCTCTGCTGGATATTCCCGATCAATTCCGTATCAGTTATCCTCCAAAGCTTATGCACCGTCTTTTCGTCATCCGTAACCTCAATAAATGCCTCCTGCTTGGGTATATAATTCCGGAAGACCCTCTGGATTATGCGTTTTTTATCCAGGAAGATCACGAATATCGGGCTTAAGTTTGCCTTGATCAGTTTTATGAGGCGGAACCTGTCCTCCTTTGCCTCCAGGTGCGTATTTTCATGGCCAAACGCGCCGCTGCCTTCCTTATTATCATCCCCCAGCCTCAATAATGAAATAAAACCCAAACGCGTCCTCTTCTCCCCGTTGATATTATATTGCTGGCTGTAAAAATATATGGCTTCGGAATTATCCGAGACAAGCACGTCATTTTTCAGCCAGTCTTCAAATGTTTCCTGAGCAGCCTTATACTTATCCTGACCCGGCATATCCTTTGCCAAAAGCACATGGATCAGATTATAACAGGAACGCTTGCGGTACATCTCCTGGGCTTCAGGGGATATCACATCGTAAGGCGGGCAGACAACCCGGTTAAAATCGCCAGCCTTCCCGGGATTATAGATCAAGGCCTTAAAAGGTTTTATTTTATTCATCAAGATCGTCCCTGGCAACCGGTGCAGCCTTCTTTTGCTTTTGGGCAGGCGCTGGCTTTAGGGTTATGCGAGGAACTCTTTGCCTTATAATCCGTGGCGTAGAAACCCGAACCCTTAAAAATAAATCCGCCTGTGCTGCTGATCAACTTCCTTACCTTCTTGCCGCATTCCGGGCATTTAGTTACCGGTTTTGCCGTGATCGGCTGCAGCAGTTCAAATTTATGATCACAGGACAAACACTGGTATTCGTATGTAGGCATTATCTTACCGGTCCTCTCCGCTAAGCCGGGAAAATTCTTCCATCAATTTCCTTTGCTGGCCGGATAACCTGACGGGAATATCCACAATAACCCTCACCAACTCATCCCCCATCTCCCTTGAATGCAGGTCGGGGAGGCCTTTACCCTTCAATCTAAAAATCCTGCCGCTCTGCGTTCCCGGAGGTATCTTCATGCTTACCCTGCCCTCCAGGGCGGGAACCTCAACCTCTGAACCCAGGACTGCTTTGCTCAAGGAAATGTTTATGGAAGTAATAATATCGTTATGATGCCTTTCAAAAATATTGTGCTGCCTGACCTCGATAACCACGTACAGGTCGCCGCGGTTATCCCTGCCTGCCTCGCCCTCTCCGCGCACGCGCAGCTGCGAACCGTTGTCCACGCCTGCGGGGATCTTAACCTTGATTTTCTTAGTAACCTTGCTTCTTCCCTCACCCCGGCAATTCGGGCAAGGCGCTGAAACTATATAGCCTTCACCTCCGCAGCGGGAGCAGCTCTGGGCCAATTGAAAAAAACCGTTAGAGACCACTGTTTTGCCCGAACCCCTGCACTGCGGACAGACGGTTTTCTTTGTGCCGGGCTTAGCCCCGCTGCCGGAACAGGTCTGGCAGGTTTCATAACGCGGCACATTGATTATCTTTTCTACTCCTCTGGCTGCCTCTTCAAGGGATATCTCAACCGCTATCTGCAGGTCCCTTCCGCGCCTGCGGCCGCGGCTTTGGCCTTGAGATTGCCTTGACCCGAAAAAATCAAAACCCAGGTCTCCAAATATCTCCTCAAAGATGCCTCCGCCCAGGCCGTAATCCCCCATGCCGCTGAAGACATTGCTGAAATCCGCGCCTTTGAAGATATCCTCCTGGGCATACCTCTGGTCGATGCCGGAGTGGCCGTACTGATCGTAAAGCGCCCGCTTCTGGGCATCGGACAAGACGGCGTAGGCCTCGGAGAGCTCCTTGAATTTTTCCTCCGCTTCCTTCTTCTGCTCTGCCGGAACGCGATCCGGGTGATGGCGCAAAGCCATCTCACGGTAAGATTTTTTTATCTCATCCAAAGACGCGCTTTTAGCCACACCCAGTATCTCGTAATAATCGCGTTTAGTAGACATCATTATTTGTCTTTATCATCCTCTTCTTTGAATTCGGCGTCAATCACATCCTCCGGGCCTGCCTCTTTTCCTCCGGAAGTTTTGCCTTTATCCTCTCCCGGCTCCTCCTTTGGCCCTGCCTGCTGCGACTGCTGTTTGGCTGCGGACTGCTTATATATCTCTTCGGCGAGTTTATGCGCGGCCTTGGTCAGATCATCCATACTTTTCTTCACCCGCTCGACATTCTTGTCCTTGATCGCCGCTTTAAGGTCATTGAGCTTGGCTTCGATATCCGCGCGCTCGGCCTGACTTACCTTATCACCGTAATCCTTCAGGGATTTTTCCGTAGCATAAGCGAGGTTATCCGCCTGGTTTATCGTTTCCACCTGCTCCTTCATTTTAATGTCTTCGGCGGCGAACTTCTCGGCGTCACGGACCATCTTATCGATCTCCTCTTTGGAAAGCTTCTTGGGAGCGGTGATCCTGATGGATTGCTCTTTCCCGGTTCCTAAGTCCTTTGCCGAAACATGCACAATGCCGTTGGCGTCGATATCAAAAGCTACCTCTATCTGCGGAACACCGCGGGGCGCAGCCGGTATTCCGACCAGATCAAACCTGCCCAGCTCCACGTTGCCTTCGGCATCGGCCATGGTCCGCTCACCCTGAATAACCCGGATAGTCACTGCTGTCTGGTTGTCGGCAGCGGTTGAAAAAACCTGTGATTTACGCGTCGGTATGGTGGTATTACGGTCGATCAGTTTGGTATTTACCCCTCCTAATGTTTCAATACCCAAAGAAAGAGGAGTTACATCAAGCAGCAATACATCTTTGACATCTCCTTTGATGATCGCCGCCTGCACAGCAGCTCCCAGGGCCACGCATTCCATAGGATCTACCCCGCGCTCGATCTTTTTTCCGAAATAATCTTCGACGAATTTCTGGACTATCGGCATACGGGTAGGCCCGCCGACCATAATGATCTTATCCACCCCTTTTTCACCGAAAGTAGTAACCCCCTCTTTTTCAAAAGCTGCACGCGCGTCCTTTAAGGCCTGCTCAAGCGGATGACGGCAGCGATCGATGATCGGGCCGACCAGCTCTTCAAGCTTGGCCCGGTTGATAGTCATGGTCAAATGCTTTGGCCCGGTGGCATCGGCGGTAATAAAAGGAAGGTTAATATCCGTGGTCAGGGTACTGGATAACTCAACCTTTGCCTTTTCCGCTGCCTCGCGCACCCTCTGTATCGCCATCTTATCGTTTTTAAGGTCAATCCCGGTATCCCGTTTAAATTCTTTAGTGACGTATTCGATCAGGGCGTTATCCATGTCCGTGCCGCCTAATTGCGTATCTCCGCTGGTGGCCATGACCTTGAAACCGCCCTCCTTCCACATCTCCATGATCGTAACATCCAGCGTTCCCCCGCCGAAATCAAAAACCAGGATCTTTAATTCCTTTCCCGCTTTTTCCAGTCCATAAGCAAGGCAGGCAGCGGTAGGCTCGTTGATGATCCTTAAAACCTTCAGGCCGGCTATCTCTCCGGCATCTTTGGTAGCTGTCCTTTGATTATCGTCAAAATACGCCGGGCAGGTAATGACTACCTCTTCCACCTTATCCCCTAAATATGCCTCGGCATCCTGCTTTATTTTCTGCAGGATATAAGAGGAGATCTGCTGCGGGGTATACTCTTTTCCGTAAACCTTGAATTTGAAATCCGTTCCCATCTTTCTTTTTGCCGCCTGTATCGTGCCTTCGGCGTTTATCGCTGCCTGGCGCCTTGCCGGCTCGCCGACCAATCGCTGGCCGTCTTTGGTAAAAGCCACAAAAGAAGGGAATGCCTTGCCGCTGGCAACGCCTGCGCCTTCTGCCGAAGGAATGATCACCGGCCTGCCCCCCTCCATTACCGCGGCTGCTGAATTGGATGTCCCCAGATCAATACCGATCACCTTTGCCATAGTTAACCTCCTGTTTTTTTCGAAACCTTTACCTTGGCGGTCCTGATCACCCGCTCATTCATTAAGTATCCTTTTTGTAAAACCTCGACTATCGTGTGTTCCGGAAGATCATTGTTTTCCACCTGCATCAGGGCTTCATGATAATGCGGATCAAAGCCATTACCCTCGGCTTCGATCGGCCTGACCCCATGCTCCTTGAGTATGTCGTAGAGGTGCGCCAGGATCATCTCTACCCCTTTTAAGAAAGCATTTAAGTCCTCATGCCCCGATTCGGCTAAATTTATCGTGCGCTCAAGGTCATCAAGGACATTCAACAGCTCAAGAAGTACCCCCTCATTGGCATATTTAAGGAATTCCAGCTTATCCTTCTCAAGGCGCTTGCGCAGATTCTCAAAATCCGCCTGGGAACGCACCAGCTTATCCTGGTATTCCTTACATTTATCCGCATCCTCTTTAAGCTGGAGGTATTCGGATTCCTTAAGGGTGACTGTTTTTTCCTCTTTATGGTTTTTCTTCAGCTCATCCATCTTTACATCGTGCTTAAAACATCGGTGAGGACATCGGAGATATACTCCAAGGCAGGGATAATATGGTTATAATCCATGCGCATAGGCCCCAATACCGCCAGTCTTCCGGAGGGCTGGTCCTTAAGCTTGTAGGTAGAAACTATCAGCGAGCAATTTTCCATCTCCGGGAAACCCAGTTCGCTGCCGATATAAACTTTCACTTTGCCGGTAAAGTCCCGGTTGACGATGTCCAGCAGCCTTGCTTTATCCTCCATCAACCTGACCAGCATGCGTATCTTATCAACATCCCTGAACTCCGGCTGGTCCAGTATGCGGCTGATCCCTTTATAAAATATCTTATCCTGCCACTCCAGGAAGGAAACGATCCCGGCGTAATGGGTGATCTCGGATATAACTTCAGAGGTATTCTCAAGGGCATCCTCGAGCCTGCGGATCTTCTTTTTACAATCTTTTACAATGCGCTGCTTCTCCTCATCGATGAGCTCCATCTGCTGAATAAGGAAATCAACATAATACCGGTAACCTTTGTCCGTGGGGATCCTGCCGCCTGAAGTATAAGGATGCCTGAGGAATCCTGACTCCTCAAGCTCGGAGAATATATTCCTGATGGTCGCTGAGCAAAGGTCAAACTCCCTGGCGATATCATCGCTGGCTACGGGAAGGGCATCCTTGATATAGCGGTTGATCGCAGCACCCAAAACTGATTTTCTTCGCGAACTATAATCGGTATTCCGCACCATTTGTCCTCATTATGGGAACTTGGGGTTTTTTAAATGTTGAAAGGTAATTTTAACACAAAAAATTCCTTTGTCAATAAAATTAGCACTTAAATACTTAGAGTGCTAATTGATGATCTTTATATCCTTATCCGAGGCAAGAGAGGAATAAAGCTTGCGGGAAATGCTCAAGGAGATCCTGATGCCTTCCTGCAGATAATCTATTTTATTTACCTTTGCCTGCCTGTAAAAGAAGTCCACCAGTTCCATGCGGGTATGCGGGATAAGTATCTTTAAATTGAGCATGAGGCCCAGGAAATGCCTTTCGATCCCGCTTATCAGCGCGTCCAAGTTCTCCCCGCTCCTGGCTGAGATCAATACCGCCTCCTGGCTGAACTCTTTCTTTAACACCTCAAACCAGCTGCGGTCCTCTACCAGGTCGATCTTATTTAAAGCGGTTATCACCGGTTTATCTTCACAGCCCAACTCCTTCAGGACACTTAGCACTGCCTGGTTATGCTGGTAGAGCCGGGGGTCATGAACATCTAAAACATGCACCAGGAGATCGGCCTCCCTGACCTCCTCTAAAGTTGCCTTGAAGGCCTCGATCAAATGGTGCGGGAGCTCATGCAGGAATCCCACTGTGTCAGAAAGGATTATATTCTGGCCGCCGGGAAGCTGAAGGCTTTTTGAAAGTGGGTCCAGGGTAGTAAAAAGCTTTTCCGAGACAGGTTGGGTGGCGCCAACCAGCAGGTTAAGCAAGGTGGACTTGCCCGCGCTCGTATATCCCACCAGGACCACCGAAGGCAGGTTATTTTCTTTTCTTCTTTTGTGGGTGACCAGCCGGTGCGACCTGAAGGCCTTTAAGTCATCCTTCAGTTTATCGATCCTCTTTCTGATCCGGCGGCGGTCGATCTCCAGTTTCTGCTCACCCGGGCCGCGAGTGCCGATACCTCCTCCTATACGGGAAAGGATTATGCCTTTGCCGATTAAGCGGGGAAGCAGGTATTGAAGCTGGGCCAGCTCTACCTGCATCTTTCCTTCAGGGCTCTTTGCCCGGCGGCTGAAGATATCCAGGATCAGCTGGGTGCGGTCAACTGTCTTCTTTCCGATAGCATCTTCTAAATTACGCTGCTGCGTTCCGGAAAGGTCATGGCTGAAAATTACCGTATCAACATCCTCCTCATGGGCAATGAGGCTTAACTCTTCAACCTTGCCCTTGCCGATAAGATAATTGGCAGTGGGCTTCTGGCAAACACTGATCACATTCTCAATGACCTGGGCCCCGGCCGACAAAACAAGCTCCTCCAGTTCCGAAGAAATATCTTCGATGCGCCAGTGATGCTTATCCGTTTTTATCTGGACGCTGACTAAAAGGGCTTTTTCCATTTAACGAAGGCACTCCTTATAGATACGTCCGGCGACCCCCTGGGGTGCTTCCTTATCCTTAACATTGATCCACTTTACGCGTTTGTCTTTCCTGAACCAGGTAAGCTGCCTCTTGGCATACCGGCGGCTCTCCTGCTGTATAAGGCGGCTGGCTTCCTCTAAAGAATATTTTCCGTCAAAATACCCTTTTAACTGCTTCACACCGATGGCGCAGGATGCGGTTTTGCTTAATTTACCCTTGAGCAGCCGTTTAACCTCAGCCACTAGGCCCAGATTAAACATCCTCTCTACCCTGGCGTTGATCTTTTTATAAAGCAACTCCCTCTTGGTGTTCAGGCCGAAAACCTTTACTTCGTATTCGGGGCCAAGCCCTTTTCTTTGCTTTTGCAAAAGTGTGATCGGCTTTCCGGTCAACATAAAAACTTCCATGGCGCGGATGATTCTTTTTGTGTCATTCGGATGGATCTTTGCGCTAGCAACAGGATCGACTTTAGCCAATCGTTTATAAAGCTGGCCTCCTCCTTTAGCTTTTGCTTCTTTATAGAGGCCAACGCGGATCTTTTTGTCCTCCGGCACAGCCGGGAACAACCCGTCAATAATTATGGAATAATAAAGCCCGGTGCCTCCCACGAATAGCGGGACTCTTCCCTTTTTAAACAACTTATCGCAGATCGCCAATGCCTCATCGCGGTACCTGGCTGCATTGTACTCCTCGGACGGCTTAACTACACTAATCAGATGATGCCTGGCCAGCCGCCTCTGTATAGGTGAGGCCTTTGAGGTGATCACGTCCATGCCGCGATAGACCTGCATAGAATCACAGGATATGATCTCGGCTTTTATTTTCCTGGCTAAGCTGATTGCCGCGGCGGATTTACCGATGCCGGTAGGACCGACGAGAAAGAATATTTTCTTCTTTAACACAGAAAAATTGCCTCCGGCGAAGAATTTACGGGCAGACCTTGGTTGGAAAACCTTTTTTGGAAAGCTCGCTCTCCATCTCAAGCGCTTCACCGAGCGCCTTGAACCTGCCTACTCTTACGCGATACCCGCCTTGGGCCTCCTCAACATAAGCCGAGAAACCTAAGACACACAATTTATCCCTGAGATTATCGGCGTTGGCGGTATTGGCAAAAAATCCGACCTGCACGGAATAGACCCCGGCGGCATCCTTCTTAGGGGCCTCAATATGGGGGAAACCCCGGGTTGACCTAAGTTCAGGACTCAGGGGAAAATCCCTTTTGAGTTTAAGCAGGTAATCATTTGCCAGCCGGTGATCCCCTTTGTTAAAGGCGGCCTGGCTAAGCCTGTACAATATGGCTGCTTTTAAGCTGGTATTGGGCTCCTCATTGATCAGCTTATTATAAATATCCTCCGCTTCCCGATACTCTCCGGAGATCAGATACGTATCGGCCAAACTCATGGCTGCCTGGGCCTTGAATTTAGAGGAAGGATTTTTCAGGATACGATTAAACTCCTCCCGGGCCCGGGTAAGGTTGTTTTCTTTAAGATAGCTTAATCCCAGGATATAGTTCAGCTCATCTGAAGCGCGGATATTGGGCCTGGCAGCCTCACCCTCAAAGATAACCCTGCGGTAATTGCCTTGCAGGAAATCCGCCTTCAGGCTCTCCAGGTCGGCAGCCCGGCAAAAAACCGGAAAAGACAGGAAACCGGCAATAACCCAAAACTGGATGATTTGTATACGCTTATCTTCGTTTCGCATTTTTTTTATTGGAGATCCCTCTTTGCAGCTCCAGTAACCTGGCGTGGCGCTTCTCTTTATCTGCCCTCTCCACATCATCGGCCATCTTTTGCGCTTCAGTGTGTGGCCGAGGCGAATATTTAAAAATGTAGGCAGCGTTAAACTCCGCTTTTTTCACCAGGTCATAAGTCCGGCTAAAATCATCTTCACTTTCCCCTGGGAAGCCCACGATGATATCGCTGGTCAACAAGCCACCTTTAACAATTTTACGATAAGAATCTATTAAAGCCAAGTATTCTTTTGCCAAATAACCCCGGTTCATCAATTTAAGGATCCTGTCCGAGCCTGACTGTAACGGCAGGTGCAATGACTTTACCAGCTTTTGCGAATCCCTGATCACTTTAAAAAAATCAGAATTTGTGTCCTTAGGATGCGAAGTAAAAAAGGCCAGCTGCTTTAAGCCGTCAATCTTATCAAGACGCTGCAACAAACCGGAAAAATCGATATCGCCGTCTTTATAGGCGTTTACATTCTGGCCAAGCAGGGTTATTCTGGTTATACCCTGGGCTATGGCATCTTGGGCTTCCTTTAAAATATTCTCAACCTTACGGTGCCGCAGGCCCCCTCGCACATAAGGCACAACGCAATAAGAGCAGAAATTCGAGCAGCCCTCGGAGATGACCAGGTAAGCAAGCTCTTTATCCTGATAGAAGCTGTTGTGATAAATCTCATCCGGCCTGATTTGACCATCGGTCTCCCATATCTTTGATTGAAATAAGGGACTCTCCCCGCTTTTCGGGGACTGTCCCTTATTTCTTGATAATCTTGAAAGTATATCCGGTATTTTATCTATATCCTGAGGCCCTACCGCGAAATCCACATCCGGCGAGCGCTCAAATACCTTCTCAGCGTAATTCTTCGCCATGCACCCGACAATGCCGATAATAGGGAATGTCTTTGATTTTTTAAAGGCGCCGATCTGGCTCCATACCCTGTCCTCGGCATGCTGGCGCACCGAGCAGGTATTCAATATGATCACATCCGCCTGCTTTTCTTCGGAAGAGATCTCATATCCGGCTTTCTTAAGCAACCCGCAGATCACCTCCGAATCCCGAACGTTCATCTGGCATCCGAAAGTCCTGATTAAAAACTTTGGCTGCGCCTTAAGGATAACATTATTTTTACTCTTCATAAGATTTGTAAAGTTTCGCGAACTTTTATGAGGCAGGCAGTTACTTAATAACGATCACAAAATATGCTTCCTTTTCCGGAGGAATATCTTTTTCCCAGGGGCGCACGTATTGAAAGACGATGCCGCTTCTTCCAGCCTTAAGCGCCTTAAAAACCCATACCTGCTTTCCGCCTGAACCGGTGAGGCCGGTTTTATCCGGTAGATAATCCGAACTGATCAATTGAAGCACCCCCTCATCCAGGGGCTTGGCGAACTGCCACTGGTAGCCGGTGGTCGCGTTGGCCTCCTGGGTGATCGTAAAGTTGTGGCCGGCTCCAACCTCTATCGTTTTAGCTTCTTTCGGCTCTTGAGCAAAACAAATTGCATTTAAACCAATGATTGACAGGACAATAAAAAATACGCGCATATTTTAGCAGCTATAATCTATACATATTCCTTTCAATGCAATCAACAAGCTCGTTTACGCTTACCGGCTTAGCTATAAAGGGACGGCCGCCGATAACGCCACAGCCGCTCTCCACCTCCTCCTTCCTTACAACCGCGGTCAAAAAAACAACCGGGATATCTTTGGTTTGGGCATCATCCTGCAACCGGGAGGCCACCTCGCTACCCTCCATATCCGGCATCAAGATATCCAGCAGGATAAGATCGGGTTGAAATTCCCTGGCAGCGGCCAGTCCCTGCAATCCTTTATTCTCCACCCTGACCTCGTAATCGCCGGTTTTTTCAAGGTTTAATTTCACCAGTTTCGTAAAAAGCTCCTCATCATCAACGATCAGTATCTTCTTCTTATCCACTTATCCCCTCCCGGCTGTTTTTAAAATAACGGTTATCTTAGTCCCCTGGCCATACCGGCTTTCCGCGTATATCAGGCCTTTATGCATTTGAAGTATATTCCTGCTCACGGACAACCCCAGGCCTGTGCCGCTCTTAGGCCCCTTAGTAGTAAAAAACGGATCAAATATCTTCCCGATATCTTCTTCCGGGATACCGATCCCGGTATCTTCAAATTCGGCTATTACTACCTGCTCCCCTATGCGAAAATTATCCCTCACTATCTTTCCTATATCATTCTTATCATCCCCTAATTTCTTTTCATAACTGCGGATAGTGATTCTTCCGCCCTTAGGCATTGCCTGGATCGCGTTTAATAAGACATTAATGAATACCTGTTCCAGCTTGTTCTTATCTGCCAGGACCCCGGGCAGGCCGCTTTTGAGTTCCTTGATGATCTCTATATTTTCAACCTTGAACTGGTTTCTTACCAGGACCAGTGAGTTTTCCAGAATAGAATTGATATCTTCCGGCTGCAGTTCCAGCTTGGTGAACCTGGAAAAATCAAGCAGCCCGTCTATGATCTTATCCGCCCTCCTTACGCTCTCCTTGAGCGTGGCCAGGGTTTCGGAGATATCCTCCTGGCTGTTGGATAATCTGCTCTCCAGATAATTGACCCCCTGCAGCATTATCCCCAAAGGATTCCTTACCTCATGGGCCACCCCGCTGGCCAGCTGTCCTACGGCGGTCATTTTCTCAGCCTGCACCAGCATCTCATGCGTGTTTTGCAGGTCCGTATACAGATCCCGGAGCTCGCTGGTTGATTTCTCAAGGCTGGCGATAAGCGCCCTTGTCTGGCGCATATCGCGGGCCACCCCGACAACGCCGACCAGATTATTATCGTTATCCTTCATTACCGAAGCCGAGAAATTAACAGGGATATTCTCTCCGTTTTTTGTCTTATATTGCACCTCTAAGTTCTTAACTGAACCCAATTCAGTGAGCTTTTGCAAGCCGGCTTTATCAAAAACGAGCTTCTGCTCTATTGTTTCAGCCATTTTCCTGGCGTATTTCTTGAGTTCCTGCGCCAAACGCCCTGTTTCTTCCAATGTTTCATTCCTGGATAGATCTCCGTTACTGACCTTTCTTGTGATATGAAGATAATGCATGCTGCTGCCTAAACTGTCCGTCAAGGGCACGGCCGCCGCGTTGACCGTCACCCTATTCCCTTTCCCGTCAAAATGAGGGTGCGTTTCAACGCAGGGCTTATTTTCCTGAGTTCCTTCCAGTATCGGGCATTTGTCAAGCGGAGGATGGCAAATATCCTTGCTGCCGTGCATAACCTTATAACAGAATTGGCCGATGACATCCTTCTTCTTCCTGCCGAGCATCTCGACAGCCGCGCCGTTTATTCCGGTTATCCTGAAATCCCTGGAGATCAATAACGCCGGGTCTTTGATCTGGTCAAGAACTCCTGCGGCTATCTCTGTCGCTGTTTCCTCCCGGGCGAATATCAAGCCAAACTCTTTACCGGCCAGCTCCTCCTCCCGGTAACCCAGCAGGTCACAGGCGGATTTATTGACGCTGCGGATCTTGCCGTCGGGATCGACTACTATCAGAGCGTCAACCATCGAAGAAATTATGGATTCCGTGTATTTCTTGGCTGAGAAAAGGTTATCCCGGAAGCTTTTCAGATCCGCGGTCATTTTATTGAAAGAAGCCCCTAATTCCCCTATTTCATCCTTTGATTCTACTTCTATATTTGTATCAAGATCGCCCCTGCTGACCTTGATGAGAGCGGAGTTGAGCCTGGTAACCGGACGGACTATCGCCGCCGACATCAGCAGGCTCAAAAAAACCGCGATCACCGTCACGATCGATATCACGATCAAAGAAGAGGTTGCCGCCGCGTTAATAAGATTTTCTACGTAGCTTCCCTTGATCCCGACATGAAGCGTCCCGACCTCCTTGATGCCTTCCATTACCGGGACCGCTATATCATAAACGAAGAATCCTTTGCTGACGATCTTCTTTATCCGGTATTTTACGCCCTCCCTGAAATTTTCATGCAATCCCAGGACCTCCCTGGGCATCGCGCCCAAATAAGTATGTGATAATAAATATCCTTTTTCATTAAAAACAAGGATATATTCTATTTTCTCCTCCCTGAGTTTCTTTTCTTCAAATAAAACGCTGGTTATCGCCGAAACCTTGCCTTCGATCACCTCCCTGAATAATTTTTCGGAGAGGCTTTTGGCAAAAAGTACCTCCGCGGTTTTAAGCCGGTCCTGCTGGAGCTTTTCAAGCGAATAGGATATGGCGAAAATGCTCGCCAGAGAGAGCATAGCAATTATGAAAAGAATGTTTATCAGGATCTTATAGCCAAGCTTCATTTTCATGCTATCGGGCTTTTAGGGATTGAATGTTATGAAAGTCCCTTCTTTCGTGGGTTTTGAATAATAGATGCCTTTTAATCCCTGGTGGTTGAGCATACTGTATGAAACCTCTTTGCCTATACCGACATCAAAATTATACATCGATTCAAGCGCCGCTATGAATTTTTCCTTTGTCAGCTCTCTCCCCGCATCCTGCAGGGCTTTCACGAGGATCTTGGCGTTTACAAAACCCTCTAACGCGACAAAATTAGGCTCATCGTTCGGGTAATATTTCTTTGCCAGCTCCCGGTATTCCTTTACCCCCGGCAGATCCTTTGAATAGGGAGAGGGGACTACCTGGGTCACGATGATCTTGTCATATTGCTCGGGGCTGATCTTCTGTGCCTCAATGATCTCTTTGACAAAGGCCTCCGAGCCTACGAATGATACCGTATGAAAATAGGGCTTAAAACCCGCCTCATTTGAAAGTTTGATGAACTTGGCCAGGGGAGCGTATGTCCCGACCATTATGACCGCCTCCGCCCCGCTTTCCCTGATCACTTCCATTGCCGGAGCCACATCCATGCTGCCCCTGGTATAAACAGCCGTTACCACCGGTTCCATACCTCTTCTTTTAAGAGCCAGCTGAACTCCTGAAAGGACTGCCAGGCCAAAGCTGTCCTTTTGATACATAACGGCTATTCTTTTTAAGCCCAATTTATCCACAAAATACGCTACCGCCCCCTCGGCTTCAACATAATATGAATCCCTGACATTAAATATATAGGGCCTGTAGGGTACCCTTAGATCCTCAGCTCCGGTAAAAAGCCCAAGCAGGGGTATCCCTAATTTATGCACGATATCAATAACCTCCAGGGAAGTAGGGGTACCTACATAATCAAACAAGACAAATACCTTATCCTGATTGATCAGCCTCTGGGTATTGGTGACTGTTTCGGAGGGCTCATAGCGGTCATCGTAACTGATCAACCGGATCTTTCTTCCGTGCACCCCTCCTTTGGAATTAACCTCATTAATGTAAGCCAGGGAACCGTGAATGGTCTGGGTGCCTAGAAAACTGGCCTGCCCGCTTAAAGCGGCGGATGAACCGATAATGATCTCATTGTCAAAAACCCCTTGCGTTGCACCGGTAATTACCTTTTTCTGAGCGCATGCCGAGGCGGCCACCGCCATAATAAAGACAGCCAGACAGATAAACAGATTTTTATTCATGCCCCTCTCCCCTTTAATTAAAAATAAACCCCGCACCAAATTGGCGCGGGGTTTATTTTATCAAACCAAAAAAACATTATTTCTTCTTGAATTTTTCCACTAATTCGGCGACGAACTTGCCGGCGATATCTTTGCATCCCAATCCGAAAGCCAAAGCCAACCCTAAACCGATCGCACCCAAAATTATAGAAATGGTCAATTCGGTTATGCGGATACCGATCTGCAGCTGCTCTAACCCGACGAAGATCGCAAAAACAATGACTATGGTCTCTACGATCTGGGCTAAAAGCTTAGACTGGCTTAAACCCGCGTTATTGGCGGCTGTGCGCACGACATTTCTCATTAAGGTTGCCGCGAACATACCCAGGACCAGGATAAACAGGGCCGCGATAACATTCGGTATGTAAAGGACAACTTTGTTCAACAGATCAGCGGCAATGGTAAGGCCTATGGCATTTATAGCAACCATAAAGGTCACTAATAAACCTAACCAATAACAGATCACCCCTATCAGGTCGGACAAAGAATAAGTTATCCCACCCTTGCCTAATAACTTATCCAGTTCGATCTTGTCGGAAAGCGTATCAAGCTTGACTGCCTTAAGGGCTTTGGTGACAATGGCCTTAATAACCTTGGAAATTAACCAACCGATGATCAGGATAATGATCACCAGCAGCGCATTCATCAGGAATTGGCTGATCTGAGCCAAGACCGCGCGCGCAGGTTCCAATAATACCAGTTGCCAACTGCTCATATTTCCCTCCTTTTTTAGTGCTGCTATTCGTATAACTTTAACACAATTAAACGGTTATGTCAAGAAAATTTCTTTATTCGTCCAGCCACCTCTTCTTAAGTTCGGCGTTTATCTTCTGCATCTTGGAATAAGAGATTTTAGCATCACCTTCTTCGCTGCCAGGAGTTGGCAACCTGCCCTTATTTTTCTTGCCGCGGATAAATTCCTCCACCCCGCAACTTTGTGCAGCCAAAAGCCTGGCTCCCATCTGCACCTGCCGGTCATCAGAAACCACAACGATATTCCTGCGCTGAGCCGACTCCTCAACCAATTTCATTATCTTTTCATCGGCTTCTATCGTGCGCGAAAACAAACAGAGGATACCGGATTCTTCAGGTATATCCTGGCCTGCTTTAGGATATCCGTCAAAAACGATGATGACCTTGTTCCTGGAGCTGCCGGCCAGCCTGTTCATCCTGATAAATTCTACCAGAGACCCCTGCACCCCGGCACAGCCTCTTGAAGAAGGATTAAACCGCGGGTGGTTTATTACATTGTAGGCGTCGATGATGTACTGTAAGGACATAGAGCAGGCCTCCGATAGCGCCGTAAATCACAATAAAAGAAAAGGATAAAAGCGACATGGCCAGGGCCAGCTGTTTGATCACCCCTGCTTTGGCAAAATAAACCACGAATAAGCTCTCCCTCAATCCCAGGCCTCCTATGGCAACAGGGAGCAGGGTGATCGCCCCGATTATCGGCATGAAAATAAGGAAATAGATAAAATTTATTTTCACCCCCAGGGAAAGAGCGATGAAATAAATACTGACCGGGGTGGTGATCTGGGCAAGGAAAGACAGAATGAGGTTATAAACAATTATTTTCCTGCGGTGCCGGAAAACATGGATCTCGGCGTGCATATCCTTGACCGCCTCCTTTATCTTTTCTGCGCCCGGGGTAGTCAGGAACTTGGTGATCTTTGAATAGATGAAGCTGTTGAACAAAACCAGCAGGATAACGATTAATAACCCAATGATAACGGCGATCGATGAAAAAACTACCCTGTCGAGCACAAGCTCTCTGCCTAACAGGAGGGCAGGCAGGACCACAAATACCAGGCCGATATATCCGCTTAACCTATCCAGGAGGACCGTGGCAATGACCTCCTTTGCCTTCCTGGTGTGCCCTGCCAGGTCCGCTGACCTGACAAGGTCGCCCCCGATAGTTGAGGGCAGGAAAACATTAAAAAAGATCCCTCCCGAGAATGAGCTTATCAATTTCTTCAAAGATACCCGTATACCCGCGGACAGAAGCAGCATGCGCCAGCGCAGAAAGCTAAAAAGGTAGCATAGGAAGAACAACGCAAAACCCGTTCCCAGGAAGAGTTTGTTAACACCTTTTATATCGTTAAACAGGGAGTGGATATCTATCTTATTGAGCTTAAACAACAGGGCCAGCAATATAATGCTTATGCTGACCCGTAAGAGCACGGATAGTATTCTTTTAAAATTGCCCACTTTGGTTTAAATGCCCTTTCCGGTTAATTTACGGTACGCCTCTAAATATTTTTCCGCGGTCTTAGCGATGATCTCTGCCGGAAGATCCGGGGCAGGCGCCTGCTTATCCCAGCCCAGCTCCTCCAGGTAATCGCGCACGAATTGTTTATCAAAACTCATCTGTGCTTTTCCGGGCTGGTAAGCTTCGGCAGGCCAGAAACGCGATGAATCAGGGGTGAGCACTTCATCAATGATAATCATCCGGTCATTATGGATGCCGAACTCAAATTTAGTATCGGCGATAATGATCCCTTTTTGCAGGGCATAGTGGCTGGCGCGCTTATAAACCTCAATGCTTACTTTTCGCAGATCATCGGCTATACCGGCGCCCACCAGATCCGCGATATATTTCTGGCTTACGTTCTGGTCATGCCCCACATCCGCCTTGGTCGAAGGGGTAAATATGACCTCCGGAAGTTTATCCGACTGGCGCAGGCCCTTGGGCAGCGGGATCCCGCAGATAGATTGTTTCTCCTTGTATTCATTCCAGCCTGAACCGGATAAATAACCCCTGACCACGCACTCAACCGGCAGGGGCCTTGTCTTTAACACCAGCATCGAGCGGCCGGAAAGCTGGGCCTTGTATTTCTGAAGTTCTGGAGGGTATTTATCCACATCCACCGTGATCAGGTGATGCGGAATTATCTCTTTGATAAAGTCAAACCAGAATACCGATATACCCGTCAAGACCCTGCCCTTGTACGGTATACCGCAGGGAAGGATCACATCAAAACAGGAGATGCGATCGGTAGAAACTATCAGGAGTTTATCCCCCAGGTCATATACATCTCTAACCTTGCCCCTGCGAAAGAGCTTAAGATCCTTAAAATCGGTCTTTAATAGAACGTCATTCCCCATATTTCTTCAATCTTCCCAGGAGGGCATTATATTCATCCCACAACTCCGGCGGCAGTTCTTTTTTAAAATCTCCAAAAAATCTATTTATGCTCTTTAATTCTGCCAGCCACTCCTCCTTATCCACCTTAAGCAGCTTTTCCATAGCGCCCCCGGAAAGATGCAGGCCGGTCATATCAATATCAAAAGGGTATGGAAGGTAACCTATCGGGGTCTGCATGGCATTAACTTTATTATTGCAGCGGTCAATTATCCATTCCAATATCCTTAAATTTTCGCAAAATCCCGGCCAGAGGAATTTCCCCTGTTCATCCCCCTTAAACCAGTTGACGTGGAATATCTTGGGCGGCTTGGCCATAAGTTTCCCCATGTTCAGCCAGTGCCTGAAATAATCCGCCATATTGTAGCCGCAGAAAGGAAGCATCGCCATAGGGTCCCTGCGTACCTGTCCCAGCTTGCCTACCTGGGCCGCGGTCAGCTCCGAACCCATGGTCGCTCCCACAAATACTCCGTGCTGCCAGTTAAAAGATTCATATACCAGCGGCGCCACATGCTGGCGTCTTCCGCCGAAAACTATCGCCGAGATCGGCACACCGTGATGCTGCTCCAGCCTGAATGAAGCTGAAGGACAGTTCATGATCGGAGCGGTAAAACGGGCGTTGGCCTGCGCGCCTTTGATGATATTCCCCTGAACATCCTTCATATTCGGTTTCCAGGGATTGCCCTTCCAATCAATACCCTGCCTGGGGACCTCTCCGTCAGCCCCCTCCCACCACACGGTATTATCCGGCCTCAAAAGCACGTTTGTATAGATAGTATCCTTCTTGATCGTCTCTACCATGTTCGGATTGGTCTTTGAGTTTGTTCCCGGAGCAACCCCGAAGAACCCGGTTTCAGGGTTGACCGCCCAAAGCGAACCATCGGAATCTACGCGCATCCAGGCAATATCATCGCCCAGCGTCCAAATGCGGTAGCCCTTTTTCTTGAGCCCTTCCGGAGGGACAAGCATTGCCAGGTTGGTTTTACCGCAGGCAGAGGGAAAAGCCGCGGCTATATATTCAACATGGCCGTTAGGCTCTTCAATACCCATGATCAGCATGTGTTCGGCCATCCATTTTTCTTTTCTGGCAACGAAACTGGCGATACGCAGGGAAAGGCATTTCTTCCCCAGGAGCACATTGCCGCCGTATCCGGAACCTACGCTCCAGATGGTATTGTCTTCGGGAAAATGCAGGATCAGCCTTTTATTTATATCCAGCTGCGCTTTTGAATGCAGGCATCTGGTAAAATTATCCTCCCTCTCCAGCTGCCTCAACACCGCGCTTCCGCAGCGGGTCATGATCAACATGTTCAAAACCACGTAACGGGAATCGGTCAACTCAACCCCGATCTTGCTGAAAGGGGAACCCACCGGCCCCATGGAAAAGGGGATCACGTACATTGTCCGGCCTTTCATTGCCCCGCGGAATATCTCTCTTGCCCTTTTATAAGCGGTAAAGGGCCGCATCCAGTTATTATTCGGCCCGGCATCACGCTTCTTTTTGGTGCAGATAAAAGTCAGGTGCTCGGTGCGCGAAACATCATCATGGGCAGTGCGGTGCAGGAAGCATCCGGGAAGCTTCTCCTGGTTCAGGCGGATCAATTCATCATTTTTTACCGATTCATTCTCTAACCCAAGCTTCTGCTCGCTGGAGCCGTCTATCCAGACAATCCGCTCCGGCGAACAAAGCCGGGCCATTTTATTTACCCAGTCGGTCAGCTTCTTGTTGGTTGTAGGGAATTTTTCCATCTGCTTATCCTTTAGCGGCAATATATTTATACGCGGAATCGGCTGCCACAGCCCCATCCCCGCAGGCGTTGATCACCTGGTAGAGGCTTTTCTTACGGCAATCACCGCAGGCAAAAATACCCTCCGCCGATGTCGCCATAATTTCATCGGCAATTATGAACCCTGCCTCATCCATCTGTACTTTACCTTTCAGGAACACTGTCTCAGGCTCGTATCCTATATAGATAAATACCCCGTCGCAATTAAAATCGCTCTCCTTACCGCTTAAAAGGTCTTTTATCCTTACGGCCTCCACCTTCTGCGATCCCTTGATCCCGGTAATTACGCTGCTTAAAATAAAACTTATTTTCTTATCCTGCTGCATCTTCTCCTGCAGGATCATTGAGGCCCGCAGGTCCTGCCTGCGGTGGACTATATTCACGGAGGATGCGAAACGGCTCAAATAGATCGCCTCTTCGGCAACCGCGTTTCCTCCGCCTACGATCACCACTTTTTTTTCTTTATAAAACGGGGCGTCACAGGTTGCGCAGTAGGAAACCCCCCTACCGGTGTATTTTTCCTCACCCGGAACATTCAACTTACGCGCCCGGGCGCCTGAGGCGACAATGATCGCGCGGGATTCAACCAAGCCCTTTGAAGTTTTTACTGTTTTCCTGGCGCAATCCAGCTCAAGCACTTCCTCACTCTCAATTTTGACGCCTAATTCCCTGACCTGTTCCTCCATCCGGTTGATCAGATCCGTAGTCAGTATGCCTCCGGGAAACCCGGGGTAGTTCTCGATCATCTCGCTCATCAGGATCCTGCCGCCCAAAGACATCTTCTCGATCAAAAGAGTGTCCATGCGGCTGCGTCCGGCATAAAGCGCAGCGGTCAGGCCCGCCGGCCCGCCTCCGATAATGATCAGGTCATGCATAATTCAATTCTCCGTAAACTAAAGAGGCCAGGTAAGAGGAACGGGCTCTCGGAGCGCTTAAAACCTTTCTGAAACCGATCACCTCCCCTGCTTGCGCCAGTTCATCAAACTCAGCCGGCTCTATAAATCTCTTTACCGGGTGATGGCCGGGTGATGGCCGAAGATACTGGCCCAAAACCAATATATCGCACCCTGCTGTTTTTAAATCCCGCATAGCCCCGATGATCTCCTTAGCGTTCTCCCCTAATCCTAAGATCAAAGACGATTTAGTGACCATTTTAGGGTCAAATTCCTTAATAATCTTTAACACCTGTAAAGACCGCTTATAATCCGCCTGCTGCCGCACCAATGGGTAAAGCCGGCTTACTGTCTCAAGATTGTGCCCGATCACATCCGGCTTTGCCTCAACAACCGCCTTGATTATTTCTCTCTCCCCCTTAAAATCCGGGATCAACAATTCTATCCTGGTTTCCGGCGAAGATTCACGCAGTCGCGCTATCGTATCAATAAATATCCGGCTGCCTCCATCTATCAGATCATCGCGGGTTACGGAGGTGACCACCGCGTAATCCAGGCGCATCTTGCGCACGAGGCGTGCGACCCTGGCCGGTTCATCCGGATCAGAAGGTATTCCGCAGGGAGCTTTCTTTATTGCGCAAAATGCACAAGCCCTGGTGCATTTGCCACCCAGGATCAGAAAGGTCGCAATGCCCTGCTTAAAACAGGAATTGATATTCGGGCACTTTGCCTCCCGGCAGACAGTATGAATATCTTCGGACTTAAGCTGTTGCTGCAGCTCTTGCACGGAATTATCCGGCAGCTCCTGTTTGAACCAGGCTGGCAATCTATTTCTCATCAAAGCTTCAACTTGCAGGTTTTATTGCCCGCTTTTAAAGCCGACAATCTTCTTTTTATGCGCAGCTTTTCCATTAAAGTTGCGTAATCAATGATCAGTTTTCCCTTTAAATGGTCTATCTCATGCTGCAATACGCAGGCAAGGAGATCTTTGGCCTCTAATTTTACGGGATTCGAGTTTTCATCCAGGGCCTCAACCCAGATCTGCTTTGCCCTCCTGACCTTGATGCAAACTCCGGGAACGCTCAGACACCCTTCCTGAATGGCCTGGCTGCCCTGGCTCTTTAAAATCTTCGGATTAACCAATTTATAAAGCCCCTGTCCGATATCCGCGACGATCAACTGGCTGCTTATCCCTACCTGGGGAGCGGCTAAACCGATGCCGCCTCCTTCATACATGGATTGGGCCATCAGGCTCAGGATCTCCCGGTCCCCGGCAGTGACCTTTTTTAGGGGTTTGGCTTTTTTCCTTAATACGGGGTCACCGAATACTTTAATCTCTAATCTGGTTTCTGGCATTTACTTTAACCACCTTTGGCCTGACTTTCCCGGCTTTTTTATCCTCAACCAAAGCGTATGAAACAATGATCACCTGGTCACCGACGCATGAGCCTCTGGCTGCCGGGCCATTGAGGCAGATTACCCCGCTTGCCGGCTTTCCCTTAATGGCATAGGTCTCTATGCGCGAGCCGGTATTAAGATTGAGCACCTCCACCTTTTCATGTACCAATATATCCGCCGCAGCCATCAACTGGCTGTCAATGGTAATGCTGCCTTCGTAATAAAGATTGGCTTCGGTAACCGTTGCCATGTGGATCTTGGATTTCAACATAGTCCTTAACATCTTAGCTCTCCTTAATCAATCTGTAGGTCTGCCGGGCGATCATCAACTCTTCGTCGGTGGGTATGACCATGACCTTTGGTGGTTGCTTCAAGCAGGTAAAGAGCCCTTTGCATACTCTCTTTCTGATATCCGCCTGGTGCTCCCCGATACCAGCGGTAAATATCAGGGCGTCTAAACCACCCAGGGCCAAAAGATAGGCGCCGATATATTTTCTGATGCGATAAACAAAAATGTCTATGGCCAGAGCTGCCCTTTTGTTGCCGGTTTTTGCCTTTGCCTCCAGAATACGCATATCATTGCTCATGCCGGAGATACCCTTTAACCCGCTTTCTTTATTTAAGATCGACTCCATCTGTTTTATATCAAATTTCTTCTTGCGCATAATATGCGTGACTAAGGCCGGGTCAATATCTCCGCACCGGGTGCCCATCACTAAACCCTCCAAAGGGGTAAAGCCCATACTGGTGTCAATGGACCTGCCCTTATCTATCGCGGTAATGCTGCAACCGTTGCCTAAATGACAGGTGATCAGCTTTAGTTTATTCAACGGTTTCCTTAAGATCCGGCCGGCCTCCAGCGCTACATAGTGATGGCTTGTGCCGTGAAAGCCGTATTTTCTTATCCTCTGCCTTTTATAATAATCATAAGGCAGGCCGTAAATATAGGCATGGGCCGGGATGCTCTGGTGAAAAGCGGTATCAAAGATCGCCGCCTGTTTTATCCGGGGCAACAATTTTTGGCAGGCAAGAATACCGGATAAATTCGCCGGGTTATGCAGGGGCGCGATGGCACAGCATTTCTTTATTCCCCCGATAACCTTTTTATCCACTATAACCGGTTTCTTAAAATCCTCGGCCCCGTGCACCACGCGGTGGCCCACCGCCTGCACGCCATCAACCTTATCCAGTATGACCTTCAGGCCTGAGTAATGGTCGGGAAACCTTGAACCCGCCTCACCGATATGCTCGATCAGGCCTTTTACTACCAGGCGCTCCTCGGGCATCTGGAAGAGTTTGAACTTAATGGAAGAGCTTCCGCTGTTTATTACCAGTATCTTCATTATTATTGCGCCCTTATCGCACTTACCGCCACGCAATCAACTATATCCTCTACCGAGCATCCGCGGGATAGGTCGCTGGCAGGTTTATTCAGCCCCAAAAATAACGGCCCTATCGCCCTGGCATTAGCCAGCCGCTGCACAAGTTTATATCCAATATTCCCAGCCTCAAGATTAGGGAAGATAAGTACATTGGCGCCTGCGCTTATAGGGCTATCCGGGCATTTGATCCTGGCTACCTCCGGGACGATCGCCGCATCGGCCTGAATTTCTCCGTCGGCTAATAACGATGGGGATTGCTCTTTAAGCAGCTTTAAGGCCTCGGCTATCTTTTCCGCTGATTTTGTCTTTGCCGAGCCCTTGGTGGAATAACTTAAGAAAGCCACTCGAGCAGTAAGCCCTAATACCTTATTGCCCAGCTCTGCGGCAGAAATGGCAATACAGGATAATTGCCGGGCATTGGGCTCGGGAATTATCCCGCAATCGGCAAAAATAAAAGTCCCGTTATCCCCGTAAACGCAATCAGGCACATCCATGATAAAGCAGCTTGAGGCAATGGTAAAACGCTCATCCAGGCCGATGCAACGTATGCAGGCGCGGGCCATATCCGGGGTAGTGTGGCTTGCCCCGGCGACCAGGCCGTCGGCCTTACCTTCGCGGACCATCATTGCCCCATAATAAAGCGTCTCTGAAAAAAGCTTCTTGGCCGTATCCTGATCAACATCCTTTGACTGATATAGCTTATAATATTCCTCGATATACCTTTCCTTCTCCCGCTGGTCGATCTTATCCGGGGTCAGAACTATCGGTTCTGCCAATGACTCTTTCTTAATGATGGCCGCTGCCTCAATAACCCGCTTATCATCATACTCCGGCAGGATGATTCTTTTCATCTTCTTCCCGGCGAGTTTCCGGATATTCTCTATGGTATTCATCCTAAATTCCTTTCAATATTTTTTTGAAATCAACATTCTCCCGGATCAATTTTACTACGGCTTCGATCTTGTCCTTATCGCGGGGCCTGATCTTTACCGTCAGATCATGCAGGCAGGTAGCCACATCATAGGTATCGGATTTGGCCAGCAATACAGGGATCTGGGCCCTCTCCAGAAGATTCATGATCGGGGCCTCCGGGGTGATCCCGCAGGAGAGCACCATGCCGCACACTTTAAGATTTTTATTGCCGGGATCACGAAAACAACTAAGCGCACTCATGATCATATCCTCCCGGTCACCGGGAGTGATCATAAGGCTATCCTCGCTGATATAGCGCACCGCGTCGGCCGGCTCCATTGCCGCGACGATCACTTTTGCGACAGAGCGCTCCAGGTATTCCTTGCCGCAGATGACTTCAAAATCGGTCTCCTCCAGGATCTGCTCTATTGTGGGGCGAGCCAGCATCGGGTCATAAGGAAGCACACCCAGCACATCGATCCCTTTTCTCTCCAGGCCCTTTCTTACAAACCCGCTGATCTTGGCGAACTTATCCGGAAGAACCTTGTTTACTATAACCCCTAATACCTTAACTCCTTCTTTTTCAAAAAGCGCTTTATTCAACACGATCTCATCGATCGGCCTGCCTACTCCTCCCGAAGAGATAATGATCACCTTGGAGCCCAGAAGCTTGGCCACGGCGGCGTTGGAATGGTCGAATACCGATCCAACCCCGGCATGGCCGGTTCCTTCGATCACCACCAGCTCCTGGTTTTTGGAGATCCTGCGGAAAGAGTCCTGGATCTGCCTGGAGATGTTTTTCTTATCAGGCTTGGTGATATATTTTTCAGTAAAACCTTTTTCAACCGCGATCGGGCTCATATCCTTAAGCCCGCACTTTATGCCGCAGACCTCTTCAATAAGAATAGAATCCTCATCGATCTTTAAGCCCTGCTCCTCAAGGTAACGCTGGCCGATCGGCTTGATAAAGCCCACCTTTCCGAACTTCTGCTGGAGGTTCCTGATTATCCCCAGGGAGACGGTGGTCTTGCCGTCATTCTGCTTGGTGGCGGCAATAAAGATCTTGCGCATTAAAGGTTCTCTTCGATTTTGCGCTTCAGGTCAAGTCTGCTTAAAGCCCCCACAAGCTGGTCCATAACCTTACCCTTTTTGAGGAAGATAATGGTAGGTATTGACATTACCCCGTAATGGGTCGCGATCTTGGAGTTTGAATCGACATCGATTTTACCGATCTTCATTTTCCCCGCATATGCCTTGGCCATTTCCTCGACATGGGGAGCGATCATCTTGCACGGGCCGCACCAGGGAGCCCAAAAGTCCACCATAACCGGCAGATCCGATTCTAACGCCTCTTTCTTGAAGTTAGCGTCAGTAAAATGTAAAACGCTCATACTTTAATCCTTCGCATTAAAAGGGTTAATAAGATAGGTAAGTTTCTATAAATTAACACAAACAGGCTGGAATTGCAAGATTTTTTAGGGACGTTTCCCAACCCAAAGCAGGGACGTCTTTGGATTCAAAGCGAAGGGTGTCCCCAATCCGGCAACAGCAGAATTAAGTATTGTATCCCCGAATTTCCGGCAGGTCAGCCGAGGGAAAGCTGGCGCAGCTGCTCTGAGTAATAGCCGGCTGTAAGTGCGTCTAAAGAAGCGGCCAACTCCTGAAGTTTCAACTCTTTTTCAAACCTCTTTTTCCTATCTTCAATGCTTAAGTTATCCAGTTCCATTTTAACCTTTAAGCGCTCAAAATAAAGCTTATTTACCTGATCTAAGATATCATCCCGCAATTCAACCATCAGACGGGAACGCACATCAATACTGGTTTGAGCATCATTCCAGATGAGATCGCCCAAATCCCAACTTAGAGAAACATCCCAATCAATGGTATCCTTGCCGCGGCGCAAAACATCGTCATAACAATTTACAGTTGAACCGCCCTCCCAATGCCACAGGTCAGTTGAGTTACGGTCTACCCCCACGCTCAACTGCGGCAATATGGCTTTTATAGCGGCCTTCTTTCTCCATCGGGATATTTTTTCCGGGCTTACTTCGGCATATCTTATCGCTGCCTGTTGAAGATCGTTTATCTTCGGCTCATACCGCAGATACTCCTGGATCGATCCACGCCTAGGCAAGGCCTCGTTAACAGCAGGGCTGGACTTAAATATACCTTTTTCTCCTGCCACGTAAATATTCCCTTTATTATCCAGGGCCAGGTAATTTATTTTCCCTGCCGCCAGATCAAAAGACAATTCCTTCCAGCGATCCTCTTCATAAAGAAAAACCCCGGAGGCTGTAAGCGCAAAAATCCGTGAATCGGTCGAAATACATACCATTAAAACATCCCGGTTCAATAACCCGTACTCTGATAATTTATCCCAGCTTTTCCCCCGGTCAATACTCTTATATATTCCTTTGGCGCTAGCCAAGTAAAGATGGCCAGAATTATCGGGATCTGTTTCCAGGAAACGTATATCGGAAGAACGTCCTCCCGTATCTTGGTCTTCATTATCTACGGCTACCTCGTTCTCGTTGTCCGCAACATGTGCCGCAAAAATCCTTTCCCAATTTTTTCCTGAATCCGAAGAAACGAATACTCCGTTTAAATTAGCAAGATAAATGTTCTTATTTTCTTTGGCATCGAAATCTATGCTTATTATCGGAACGCTCCCGATCATTCCATTTTGCTTATGCCAGCTGCGGCCATTGTCTTCGATTATAAAGAGGCCTGCCTTTGTTCCCAAGAATAAGGTATAAGGAAGCATCGCCAGGGAAAGGCATTGCGCTTCAACCCTATTTCTGCCTTTAAAGATCCTTTCCCAGCGTTGGCCCAGGTTATTGCTGCGGTATAAACCGTTATCCGTAGCGGCATAAACAATATTATGGTTAGCCGGATCGAACAACAACTGATTGGCCTTCTGGTTTCTTGAGCTTAGCCTTAAAACCCTGCGCCAACTTTTGCCGGAGTCATCGCTTTTAAGGATACCTCCGGATGAACCCGCGAAGATTATCCCGCTCTTCTCCGGGCCAACCAAAAGGCACTGTATATTTAAGTTCTCCCTGCCTATGTCCTCCCAAGCCAACTCCTCTGCCTTAAGCGTGCTGGATAAAGCCGCCAAGGTTAAAACAATCCCTATACCGCTAAGAATTAACTTGCGCATTTTGCCACCTCCTGCCACAATTGACGCAAAAGACGGTAAAATCTAACATAAAAAATGGGGTCAGAATTATTTTTTAAAAAATAATTCTGACCCCATTATCCTATCTACCCGGCAGGTATAAAGTCGTTGAAACTATCCCTTATTTATCTCCGGATGCCGAACAACGGCATACCTTCAAAAAACCTTAAAGCCTGGAGAAAAGCCATATGCCTCTTGTGATGTTTCTTGGCGCGGGAAGCGGCTTTGTGTAAAGTCCTTTTCATTTGACTGCTCCTTTCTTAACAATCGCAATAAAAAAACCCTAAAGGCTTTCTTAGGGTTTTACCCCCTACTTGGCAGCCCCGCTCTCCTCCCTCGGGAGGACCGGTAGCTTTGCGCCCCAGCATTACTGCTGGTTAGCCTTTATCATTAGGTCACAAGACCATGGTTTGGCTTCCGATAGCCAAAGCCATAGGTTAAATCACCTGATTGTCAAAATTTTAATTTACAAGTAAATATAACATATTTTTGCAGGTTTTTCAAGGTAGGGTAAAATTTAACCGAAAAACTTTTCGCCCTTAGCCCAATTCTCCCCCGCCACTTCATCAATAACCAGGTAGGTGGATTCTTTGGGCTTGCCCGCTACCTTTAACAGCGTATCGGTGAATTCTTTGGCGATCTTTTTCTTCTGTGCCTTACTTAGTTTACCTACCAACTTTAAATTAATATAAGGCATTATACCTCCTCTTTACCTTGATATCAAGAATATGCCAGTTTGCGCGAACAGGTTAGGCAGCAGCGGAACCCTTCTCTTCTCCCCGATACAAACACAGCGTTCAATATTGATCTGTTTGGAGCGGCAATAACTCCTGAAATCATAGATACTCAAGAAGTGCAGGTTGGGCGTTTCATACCACTGGTAAGGAAGGCTTCCGGTTACCGGGGCCTTCCCCTGAAAAAATATCTGCAGCCTTGCTTTGTAATGCGCGAAGTTCGGGAATCCTACGACCACCTTTTTACCCACCCTAAGGGCATCATCAAGCACTTTATCGATATGCAGTATCTGTTGCAAGCTCTGGTTCAACACTACGTAATCAAAGGATTTATCCCTGAATTCCGCCAGTCCCGTATCGATATCCCCGTGGAAAACATTCAAGCCCTTGGCCACGCATTTATATATCGCCTGCTCGTCGATCTCAATCCCCTGCACTCGGGCCTTTTTCTCCTTTACCAGAAGATACAAAAGGTCCCCTGAGCCGCAGCCCAGGTCTAAAACCGTGGACTTTTCCTTGACAAGCTCAACTATCACCCGGTGGTCCATCTTAATGCCGTTATTCTCCATAGTTACCCGTCACCTCATAAGCGTAAAATACTTTTTTGAGAAAATGCCTGATCAGATGCGCCTCTTCATCAACCTCCAGCAGGAAAGCGTCATGCCCATAGGTTGAATCTATCTCGCAGTAAGTAGTCTCTACCCCCGCCAGCTTGCACGCCTTGACTATCTCCTTTGACTGGTAAGCCGGGTAGAGCCAGTCGGATTTAAAAGAGATGACCAGGATCTTTACCTTGCTGCCCCGTAAAATCTCACAAAGCCGCTTTCCGCCTGAGGCGTCAAAATTATCCATGGCCTTGGTAATATAAAGATAGGAATTGGCGTCAAAGCGTTTCACAAAGTTATCCCCGCGGTAACGTAAATAACCCTCCACCTCAAAATCAGCGGTGAATTTAAAAGCCTCACCCGCTTCCTTTTTAGAACGGCCGAATTTTTCCGCCATGGACTTATCGCTCATATACGTAATATGGCCGATCATCCTGGCCACTGCCAACCCTTTGGAGGGAGTATTTCCCCCGTAATAGTTGCCGGACTTCCAATGCGCGTCAGCCATGATCGACTGCCTGCCCACCTCGTTAAAAGCGATCTGCTGCGGGGTGTGCCTGATGGTCGTGGCAATGGGTATCGCGCTTAATATTTTATTGGGATGATTAACCAGCCAGGATAAAACCTGCTGGCCGCCCATCGACCCGCCGACCACGGAAAGTAATTTTTCTATGCCCAGATGGTCAATTAGGCGTTTCTGCGCGCTGACCATATCATTAATACTGATCAGCGGGAAATCCAGGGCGTAAGGAGCGCCTGTCGCGGGGTTTAAGCTTGACGGCCCGGTTGAGCCCTTACATCCGCCAAGTATATTGGAGCAGATAACAAAATATTTATCCGTATCAAAGGCCTTGCCCGGGCCGATAAATGCGTCCCACCAGCCGGGATCTTTTTCATTTTCATGCAGGCCGGCTGCGTGCGCGTCCCCGGAAAGGGCATGCACGATAAGCACAGCGTTAGACTTTTCCTTGTTCAATGCCCCGTAAGTCTCAAAGGCCAGGGTAACCGGCCCAAGCCGCTCACCACTTTCAAGCTTAAGCGAGTCAAAGGTAAACGTTTGCGTCTTTACCAGGCCTACGCTGTTATTCTGGATTGTTTTGTTTTCTTTGTTCATGTCTTTACCCCCGTTAAAAACTCCCCGTATTTCATAATTTTTTAACGGGGCCGGCTTCTTGGAAAAGCCAGGTAGTCAGGTAGCGCTCTCCGGAATCAGGAAGGATCACTACGATCACCTTGCCCTTGTTTTCTTTGCGCTTAGCCACTTCCAATGCCGCCCACAAGGCTGCCCCGCCGGAGATCCCTCCTAAAATTCCCTCTAATCTTGCCAGCCTGCGGCTGGCTTCTCCGGCAGCTTCATTAGTAACCCGGATGACTTCATCAATTATATCCCTGTTAAGAACCTGTGGGATAAACCCCGCACCTATTCCCTGGATCTTATGCGGCCCCGGCGCGCCTCCGGATAAAACCGGCGAAGCATCGGGTTCAACCGCGATCGCTTTAAAACCGGGCTTTCTTTTTTTGATCACCTCAGCTATCCCGGTGATCGTCCCGCCTGTGCCTACTCCCGCAACCAAGATATCAACCTTTCCATCAGTATCATTCCAGATCTCCTCGGCTGTGGTCTTGCGATGGATCTGCGGATTAGCCGGGTTATTAAACTGCTGCAGGATGATCACCCCGGGAGTCTGGCTGGCGAGCTCCTCGGCTTTCTTTACCGCGCCCTTCATCCCTTCTGCGCCCGGGGTCAAAACTAGTTTTGCCCCGAAAATCGCCAAAAGCTGCCTTCTTTCTATGCTCATGGTATCAGGCATAGTCAGAATTAACTTATACCCTTTTGCCGCGCAGACAAATGCCAAAGCAATACCGGTATTACCACTGGTCGGCTCAATGATAGTAGTGCCCTTTTTTAATACCCCCCTCTTTTCCGCATCTTCAATCATGGACACTCCGATCCTGTCCTTTACGCTTGAAAGCGGATTAAAAAACTCCAGTTTTGCCAATACGGTTGCTTCTAAACCTTCGGCAATCCTATTCAATCTCACCAGAGGAGTATTACCAACAGTTTTTGTAATATCAGAAAATATTTTACCCATAGTTTAGGCCCTCTTTAACGCCTGCTCTATATCGGCAATAATATCGTCGATATGCTCAAGCCCTATTGACAACCGGATAAAATCCGGGGTTACGCCAGTTGATAACTGCTCTTCGGCGGATAGCTGCTGATGCGTGGTGGTTGCCGGATGGATCGCCAGGCTCTTGGCATCGCCGACATTGGCAAGATGTGATATCAACTCCAGTGAATCAATAAACTTCCTTCCCGCCAGAAGACCTCCTTTGATCCCAAAACCCAGTATGGCTCCGGATCCCTTAGGAAGATATTTCTTTGCCCTATCTTTCTCCGGGCTGTCATACAAACCCGGGTAATTGACCCAGCTTACCTTGGGATGTTTTTTGAGAAACAGGGCTGCAGCTAAGGCGTTGTCGCAGTGGCGGGGCATCCTCAAATGCAGGGTTTCCAGGCCCTGCAGAAGCAAAAAGGCATTAAACGGTGATAATGCCGGACCTAAGTCGCGCAGCAAACTAACCCTTGCTTTAACGATATAGGCGATATTGCCTAAGGGTTTAAGCGCCTCAATAAAGTTTATCCCGTGGTAACTAGGATCAGGTTCGGCTATTAATGGGAACTTGCCGTTAGTCCAATCAAACTTACCGGAATCAACGATTATCCCGCCTAAGCTTGTGCCATGGCCGCCGATAAATTTGGTTGCCGAATAAACCACGATATCGGCGCCGTGGTCGATCGGCCGCAGTAAATACGGTGATACTGTATTATCCAGAACAAAAGGCACCCCGTTCTTACGAGCTATCCCGGATATCCCTTCCAAGTCCGCTACATTTAACTTTGGGTTTCCGATAGATTCAGCGTAAATGGCTTTGGTCTTTGGGGTGATCGCCTTCTGCAGGGCATCCAGGTCATTTGAAGGCACAAATTTGACCTTTACCCCTAAACGTTCAAAGGTATAATGAAAAAGATTATACGTACCGCCGTAAAGATTATCCGCCGATACTATCTCATCCCCGGCCTGGGCGATATTAAGCAAGGCAATGGTTATCGCCGCTTGTCCGCTGGCTACGGCTAAGGCGCCAGCGCCCCCGTCCAATAAAGCCATCCTCTTTTCCAGGACATCGGTGGTAGGGTTCATTAAGCGGGTGTAGATGTTGCCGAACTCCTTTAAGCCGAAAAGATTGGCAGCCTGTTCGGTACTTTTAAACTGATATGATGTGGTCTGGTAAATAGGTACAGCCCTTGCGCCTGTCGCAGGGTCAGCCTCTTGGCCGCCGTGCAAGGCCAGTGTTTCTAATTTAAGCCTGCTGTCAATTTTGGTCATCACCTTGCCCCTTTCTCAATCGCTAAATGGAGTAAACCAGCGCGTTTTTCCGTAGATCAACCTGCCTAGCCAAATCTGCGAAACTTACATTATCAATAATATCCGAGGTTGCCTCGGCAACCCTCTGCCAGATATTCTTAAAAACACATTTATTCAGATCAACGCAATTAGAATAGCCTTTTTCCACGCAGCCGATCGGCTCTATCGGTCCGTCAATAAACCTGACCACCTCTCCCAAAGTGATATCAGCCGGATCCTTGGCTAGCTGGTAACCACCGACATTGCCGCGCCTGCTCTCCACAAAACTCCCTTTTTTCAGATCCAAGAGCACCTGCTCCAGGAATTTTACCGGAGCGTCAATACGCTTTGCGACATCATGTATCGTAGATAGCCCCTGCTCATAATGCAGGGCCAGATCTAAAAGTGCTTTTAGGGCATAGTCACCTTTATATGTAATTCTCATCTTAAACCTCTCTTGTCTACTAATCCTATGATTATAGTAGAGTATAACTTAAAGATAATAAATGTCAAGTATTTTTTTTAATTAATCTTATTTCTCTAATCCGGGAAAGTTCTCGTTGAGGTACCGCTGGGCATCAATCGCCCCTTCAGGGATCTTTTCTCCTTTAGGAACACAATTGACGGTCAATGTCACGTTAGGCTCCACAAATTCCGATGAAGTCACGTATCCCGAATTCTTCACCGGAGGCGCATTAGAAGGATGCCTTTTATTCATTCCGGAACTGAGGCTGCAGATCTTTGACTTATCGTCTTTTCTCACCACAATAAAATGTGAACACCCTTTTGACAACGCCTCCCTGGAGGCCCGCTGCAGCGCGTATTTCTCTACTTCCTTTTGGTCCATATAGGCATTCCCGCAGAAAGTTACAGTCACGGCATTAGGAGAAATGCTGTCAACTATTGTTTCCTTTCTTTGTTCGGCAAGTTGAAAACTTGAACAGCCGGCAAGGACTGATAAAGTCAGCGCCGCCAAACCCATTGCAATTGTTATGCGCATATTGTTACCCCCTTTTTAATTATTATACCTTATTATCAATAAAGGTATACGGGTAAATTCATCTTTTTTCTGACTTTTTTCCACATACGGATGTGGCACCAAACAATCCAATTTGTTTGGGTGCATACCCCCTCAAGAAACATCCAGTTCCACCAATTGGCTGCGGATCTCCTTATATTTTTCCGGATCGAGCGACCTGTATATTTCCTGGGCTTTGCGCCAATGTTCCCGGGCCGGGTTTTTCTTTCCTCTTTTCTTGTACAAAAGCCCCAGGTTATAATTGGCGTCAGCCAGGTCAAGAGGGCTGTTAACCTCCTCAGCCAGCTCGGCAGAATGCTTAAAATGGCTTTCCGCTTCCCCCAGGTCATCCATCTCCAGGTAAAGTTCCCCGACCATATTATAATCGGAGACCAGGTTAATCTTGTTATTTTGGGCCAGGTCGATCTTTAATCCCATGGAATAATAATCCATGGCCTTTTGGTATTCTTTTTGAAATAGATAGATCTCACCCAGGTTAAAATAACAATCACTTAATTCATTCTTTAGCTTAAGCTCTTCAAAGATCTTACGGCTCTTTTCGTAGAATTCCTTTGCCCCCGCGTAATCATCCTTATTCGCGAAAACCAGCCCGATATCAAAATAATCGCTGGCAAGATTCCTGCGATACTCGAAATTATTGCCCCCTGCCAGGTTTATGGCAATACTCTTAGTCAGTAGTTCCAAAGCAGTTTCAAAATCCTCATTATCTGTATGCCATACGGCTAATTTTCTTAATGCCGCTGCCTCATTGACCCTGTCTTTTAATTGCCTGCTTAAATTAAGGGCCTTATCATAGAACTGGCGCGCCTGAGCATATTGGCCGGAGGACTGATAGAACCAACCCAGCTTTATATAGGCGTCGGCGAGATGTTTCCTGTTTTTCAACTTTTCGCTTCTAAGCACATAATCAAAATAATACTTCAGCGCCTTTTGTTTTTCTCCCATGCGCCAATAGGCATTGGCGACCAGCGGATAAACGCTCAGGAAATTCCGGTCCTTATTGATCGCTTCTATCCCCAGGTTTACGGCAGCCTGGTTATTGCCTTTGCGGTATTGAGCCTGTGAGTTCAAGAAGAGATAAACCTTGCCGGGATGAAGCTTGGGCACCCAAAAGGCAGCCAGAAGAACTAAAACAATAATAAGGATTGATATACCGCCGGAAAAAACAGCCTTCTTAACTCTGGCGCTTAGCAGCCGCTTATTTTGTTTTTTTGCTTTCGCTCTAAAAAAAACAAAACCCGGATCGCCATAAAGCAGGTGGCTTGCCCAATGCAAACCTGCCAAACCGTGCTCCCTGATCAGTTTCAGTTTGGCCAGCCGCAGGGATTCTCCCACGCTTATACCTGAAAGGAGCTGCGTATAGAATTTGCGGCCGAACTCCTGGCTTACCGTATCTTCTATCTTACGGATAGAGCCTATATAATGGCGCACTCCGGCAAACAGGAATGCCCCAGCCAGATTAAAGTTTACCTCCTGATATCCGGAATTGATCGGGCCCGGCGAAAGCTCGGCTGAATGGCAGGCATTGGAAAAGATCAAAGCAGGCAGGTCAGAACTCTGCCCCATTTTCAGGATCTCCTCCACGCTGAATACGCCGTCGCTGAACATCCAACCGGAGCGCCGGCTGTCATTTTTGTCAAACTCACAATGGCCGGCGAAGTGCAGGATGTCATAATCGCAGATGTTCTTCTTGACATAGACCTTATCTATGGCGGTGGACTTAAAATCAACGTGTACTTTTTCCCTTTTGTGAGCGAACTGGTTCTTGATATTCAGGCCTTCAGAGTAAGCGGAACTCAAGTCGCCGGTTGGATCGGCCAGGATGAGCATTTTTAGCCGGTCGGATACATTACGGTAGCGTACGCTTGCTGCATCCCCTCTACTGCGCACGAGCCTTCCCATGCTGAATTTAAGGGAGAGAAAATCAGAACCGTCAAAGATAAGCTCCCAAGGGATATGGATCAGCTCCTCATCCAGGGAAAGGGTAAGTTGAGCGGGTAAGCTGTCTTTTAATTTTTCTTTGATCGGACGGCTGATCAGGTGGTCCCAAAGCAGGCGGCCGATCTTACGCGCGTTTTCCGCCTCCGCATCTATCCTGGCCGGCCGGTTTAAAATGCAGATCAGCTCCCGGCAAAGGCAGTTAACCTCTTCGAAAGAAACAAGGACCTGGTTGTAATGCCTCAAGGTGGCAGGGGGCTCATTTTGCGTAAAAAGGCCCATTTTAAGGGAAGATTCCTGCTTAAAAACTTCCAGGGTCAAAGCCTGTGTAAGCTGCATCCTCCTAGACCTCGGCTTTTATCTCCACTACCGCGACCTTTTCTCCTGACCTTGTAACCTCCGCCCTGTAAACTCCCGGCAGGATATCCCTGAAAACCACGCCCGCGGCCTCTGAAGCGTAGGATTCCAGCTCAAGGCCCCCCTTCAAAAGCGTGACTCTCAGATCGCGGATAAGTTTTTGACTCTGTTTATCCCTGGCTGCCACAGTCAGGTCAAAGCTCTTGGCGTTATTATTCTTAAGCCTGGCCTCGACCCGGATACTTTGAAGGTCTTTCAGGATAACCACCTCCTCCCGAAAATCCTTTATCCGGCGGCTGCGCAGGACCTGAGCAGGAACGAGCTCCTGGCCCACCAGGACTTGGCCGCTTGTCTGAATAATTTCGATCGCCTTTTCTTTAAGCTTGAAGAATATTTCAATAAGTCCGGGCTTGTCTTCATCAATTACCAGTTTCCTGACTTTTTCCAATAAAATTTCCGGGACCTCCTTAGCCGATCCGGATTCCATCTTAAGCTGAGTGCCTACATATTCGGCACAGGAATTACAACTGACCAAGTGCCTCTCAATAAGCAGCCTGTCCGCCCGAGGAAGCCTATCCTCAAGAAAACAAGCCAAAGCCTCTTCATCCGGATGCCGGCCGGCTATGGATACTGCTGAACCTTTACGCTTCCGGTAAATGATCCCGATTATTTTTTCAAGATAGTTAGACATGGACATCTCCCTCTCTCAATAGACGCGCTATTTAATGAAATCTAACCCAAAACCTTTCTTTTTAAAACATTCCTGCAGCTTTTGGAATATCCTGCTCTTACGCATGTCCATTGCCCCGCGGTTGATTTTGAGATGCTCCTTGATCTGCTCCAAGCTCAAAGCCTGCCCCAGGAGCAACTCCATAAAATACCGCTCCCCTGCCTCAAGTGAATCGATACACTCGTAAAGGGTATTAAGCTTATCCTGATGGCTAAGAAAATCCGCGGCCTTTGGTGAGAGATCAGCAAGGGTATCCTTAAGCCCAAAACCTTCCTCATTTTCAGCATCAATGGAAAGGGCCGGTTTTAGCCTGCGCAGATGGTCTATCGTGAAATTGACCGTGACCTGCCTGAGCCAGCTGGCCAGGGAACAGCCGTTCCTGGCCTTGTAGGTAGAGAGTTTTTTGTAATTGTCCTTGATCAAAAGGTGGAATATGTCCTGGAAGATATCGTCGACTTGATCCTCTGAAAAATTGCGGCCCTTTACTGCTAAAGCGCTATAGATATAGTTATAGATAAGGTGGGAATAACGCGAGAGAAATTCGTTCCAGGATTGCTTGTCCCCTTTGAGGCAGTTTTGGACAAACTCCAGGTCATCCATCAGGGTTATTATAACACCGAAAAACCCCTGTCAAACAAAAAAATTTAGCACCTAATAAAACAGGGACACTTCTATTCTATATTGCCATACGAATAGAAGTGTCCCCTACTGACCAGAAACGTCCCTACTTAATTAAGGCGTTCTTGAGGATGAATGAAGCAAATACGATGGAAACCATGGACATAAGCTTGATCAATATGTTCAAGCTCGGCCCTGAGGTATCCTTAAAGGGGTCTCCGACAGTGTCTCCGACCACAGTGGCTTTATGCGCAAGCGATCCCTTGCCGCCGTGATGCCCCTCCTCTACGAATTTCTTGGCATTATCCCAGGCACCTCCGGAGTTAGCCATCATGACCGCAAGCACAAAACCGGTGACAGTCGCCCCGACCAGAAGCCCGGCAACCGCATCAATGCCTATTAACAAGCCTACGGCTATAGGAGAAACAATTGCCAAAAGAGAAGGCAAGATCATCTCTTTTTGCGCAGCACCCGTAGCAATACTCACGCAGCGGGCATAATCCGGCTTGGCTTTACCCTCCATAAGCCCGACAATTTCTTTGAATTGTCTGCGCACCTCTACCACGATCTTTCCCGCCGCCCTTCCTACCGCGCGCATGGTCATAGAGCAGAATAAAAACGGCAGCATCCCTCCCACGAACAAACCTACCAGCACCGTAGGGTTCATCATATTCGCGTTTATATCTTTTCCAAAAAGCAGGACCTGGTCCTTGTAAGCGGCGATCAAAGCCAGCGCGGTCAAAGCTGCCGAACCGATAGCAAAACCTTTGCCGGTTGCCGCTGTAGTATTGCCTAAGGAATCCAGGGCATCGGTCCTTTTTCTCACTTCGGGAGGTAATTTAGCCATCTCGGCATTCCCCCCTGCATTATCCGCCACCGGCCCATAAGCATCGGTGGCCAAGGTAATACCTAACGTAGAAAGCATACCGACAGCCGAAATGGCTACGCCATAAAGCCCGGCGTTAAAATTCGCCGCCCCTCCGGACAAAAAGAAACTGGCTAAAATAGCAACGCATACGATAATCACCGGCATTGCCGTAGACATCATACCCACCGCGATACCGCTGATAATTACGGTTGCCGGCCCGGTCAAAGAAGAATCGGCAATAGAACGGGTGGGCTTAAAACCGCTGGAAGTATAATACTCGGTGCATAAACCGATCAAAACACCGGCGACTAAACCCGCCAGCACAGCCCAATAAACACCCAGATGCTCAACTCCCAATGTCGCCTTCACCAGAAAGAAGGAAAACACCGCGACCAATAACGAACTGGTAAATACGCCTTTACGTAAAGCTGCTAGCAGCACTTTCTGGCTGGCCTGCTCCCCGCTTTTGACAAAAAATGTCCCGATAATTGAAGAAACAACCCCTACCGCAGCCATAACCATAGGCACAGTTACCCCGGCAACACCAAGCCCCGCAGCAACGCCTAATGAGGCGGTAGCTACAATAGAGCCGACATAAGATTCATAAAGGTCAGCGCCCATTCCGGCAACATCGCCTACATTATCCCCTACATTATCGGCAATAACTGCCGGGTTGCGCGGATCATCTTCAGGGATACCTGCCTCTACTTTCCCGACCAGGTCCGCTCCGACATCCGCGGCTTTGGTAAAAATACCGCCGCCCACCCTGGCGAAAAGCGCCATAGAGCTGGCACCCATGCCAAAACAGAGCATGGTTGAAGTAATTGCCGCGATCTTATCGGCTCCCACAGGCAAAGGATGGGCTGAATAATACCAGTTCAGGAAATAATACCATACGCTTAAATCCAGCAATCCCAACCCAACTACAGTAAGCCCCATAACCGCGCCGCTTGAAAAAGCAACGCGCAGCCCTGAATTCAAACTCTTGGAAGCAGCCTGGGCAGTACGATTAGAGGAGCGTGTGGCAATAGTCATACCGATAAAACCGGATAAGCCTGAAAAAAATCCACCAGTCAGGAAAGCAAAGGGAACAAATATGACCAGATAATTCTTCATAGCCATAGCCAGAAGAATGAAAAAGACAACTATGAAGTACATTGAAACGCCCAAATACTGCTTTTTTAAATAGGCCTGCGCGCCGATACGCACTGCCTGGGCGATCTCCTTCATTTTATCCGTGCCTTCATCCATTTTTAAGATACTTAAGGCCAGATAAAAAGCGAAGCCTAAAGCTAAAATCGACCCTACCGGTGCTAATAACAACAGATCAAAACCCATTTTACTGCTCTCCTTTCAGGAATCTTTAGAATGTACTTCTTCTGTGAAACTTTTGAAAATTAGGATGAATAATAGCATAACTGCGGGGGTTGTCAATAAAAATCACGGTGTTATTTGAGCTTCTCCCTGTCTTCAACCACTTTTCCTTCCACATCAATAACCTCGCCTCTGGCCCTATGGCTCCCTCTTATTTTACGGATAAAAAAATGTATTTTCAGGATAAACAGCAATATAAGCACCCCCTCTATACCTAACCATACGGCGGTTGAACGGAAAAATAATTTCCCAAAGAAAAGATTAAAAATCATAAACAGGGGCAGTAGGCAACCGGATTGTCCTGACCAAATAATTTGGGGCATTAAAATTTCTCCCGGTGGAGCAATTCCTCAAGTTTTCGCTTTACCGATTCGCTAAAGGCGTTCTTGTCCTGGGGATAACCCAAAGCGACCAGGCTTACCAGCTTCATTCCTGAAGGCGCATTTAATAGCCTAGCTACCTGCGGGCAGTAAGGTTTTTTATCGCCGGCGACCCAGCAGGAACCGATCCCTAGCGCCGTAGCCGCAATGAGAATATTACAGGTAGCGGCGCATCCGTCTTCAAGGTAATACTTGGTATCCGCGCAAAACACCGCAATACATGCAGCTGCCTGTTCCAGGAAAGAACCGTTTTCAGCCAGCCTCGCCAACTCCGCTAATTTGATTTTTTCAACGATCAAAACAAATTCCCACGGCTGTGCGTTCCTGGCAGTAGGGGCAAACCTGGCGGCATCAACAATTGACTCCAAGTCGCTCTCAGGTATGTTTTCTTCCTGGAATTTCCTTATGCTGCGCCTTGTACGCAATAGCTTTAACAAATCATTCATGCTCTGCCTCTTAAGATTTATATTAACAAAAAATCAGGCTAGTTTCTTACGGAGATCTTCGGGAATGGCCTTCGGCTTTAAATTCTTGTCCACACACACAAGCACTGTCTTAGCCTTGACAATAAGCTGCTTGCTCTGATTGTAGATCTCATGTAAAAAATCGATCCGGGCTGCGCCAACCGCTCCTACCTGGGCCAGGGTCTCAAGTTCATCCCCGTAAACCGCCGGGCATTTATAATCCACCTCCTGGCGGGCTACCACGAACATGACTCCACTCTCAGCCAGCTGCTTGATCGAAATATTTTTCGAGTCAAAATATTCGGTGCGCGCCTCCTCCATAAACTTAAGATAGTTGGCGTAATAAACTACTCCACCGCAATCCGTGTGATGATAATAAATACGCGTCTTCATATACTTAAAATTCTAACTCTAATCTAATATTTGTCAATATATTCCCCGATGAAACTGTCTCCGGCAATACTTTTCAGCTTGACCCGCACCATCTTATTCGTCAAACCCGGTTTAAAAGGCAATTTTACCTTTAGGTAATTATCTGTCAGGCCCTCCAGCAGGCCGGTATCATCATTTGAAGCGCCTTCGATCAAAACTAACCCTGTTTTGCCTCTAAACTCCTGCATGAGCTTAATCTTACACTCTTTGGCAACCTTCTCCAGCCGTGCGCAGCGTTGGCGGATCAATTTCGGGTCAAGCATTCCCTTGAATTCCGCTGACCGAGTGCCGGGGCGGGCCGAATACGGGAATATATGCGTATTTAAAGGCATGATCCTTTTTACCAGGTTGACCGTATTCTCAAAATTCTCTTCGGTTTCTCCCGGGAACCCAACCAGGCAGTCCGTGGTAATGGAAATACCGGGAATATCGCGCTTTATCCCGGCAATCAGATCCCGGTAATTTTTAGCGTTATATTTACGGTTCATCCGTTTTAAGATATGGTCATCACCGCTCTGTATGGGGATGTGCAGATGACGGCAAAGCTTTTTGTTTGCGCGCAGGCGACTGATCAACTTTGAAGAAACATCCCCGGCTTCAATAGAGCTGAGCCTGATACGCTCCAAACCTTCTATCCCCTCTAAAATATCGATCACATCAAGTAGCTCTTGCTTAGGTAAAAGATCCCTTCCGTATGCCCCGAGGCAGATCCCGGTCAGGACGATCTCTTTGTATCCGCGGGCAGCCAGCGCCTTTGCCTCTTTAAATACCTGTTTAAGATTCTTACTTTTCTCCCTGCCCCTGACCAAGGCCACCTTGCAATAGGTGCAGAAATTCGCGCAGCCATCCTGGATCTTTAAAAAGGCCCGGGTGTGCGAGCTAAAGCCGCTTATTCCTTCGGGGAAAAAACTTTTCTTTACTATCAGATTGATGCCCCTGATATTTGCCAATTGCCCCCAATCATTCTCTGCCAGACATCCTGTAACTATCACCTTTGCCTTTGGTTTGGCTTTTACGCACCTGCGGATGATATTGCGGGATTTCTGATCTGCCCCGGAGGTTACCGTGCAGGTATTTACCAGGAAGTAATCCGGATGCTTACGCCCTTGCGCTTCCCGGAAACCCCTGCTCAAGAATCTCTCTCTTATACTTTGGGTATCATACTGGTTGGCCTTGCAACCGAGGGTAAAAAACTTAATGCTCTTCATTTAGCTTAATAAAACTGACCGCCGCAATGGCCGCGGTATCAACACGCAAGACCTGGTAGCCGAAAGAAACAGGCAGGAACCCGGACTCCTTTGCCAGGGCAACCTCATCAGCCGTAAAATCACCTTCAGGCCCGATAAGCAGCATTACATTTTCAATTTTCCCTGAAAAATCGCTGAAAATCTCCTTTAGGTTTTTTCTTTGGCCCTCCAGAGTGGGGATCAGCTTAAGATCAAAGCCCTTGCCTGCTAAAACAGCATCTTTAAATTCGGTTATGGGATCGATCTCCGGAAGCCTGCTTCGCTGGCTTTGTTTGGCGGCGCTTAAGGCGATATTTTGCCAACGCAAAAGGCGCTGCGCTCTTTTTTGCTTATCCAACCTTACGATCACCCTTTCTGTCTGAAGCGGGATCAAGCGTTGGACCCCTAACTGCGTAAGTTTATCCACGATATCATCCATCTTCACCTTTTTAGGGATAGCGCAGGCAACGGTTATCTTAATTCCCGGCTCACAAGCCGGCCTTTTTTCCTTTATTTCCAGTTTCGCCGCACCGGGAGCGATCTCTGTTACCGCCGTAATATATTCATTGCCTGATCCGTCAAAAACCGCTACCTGTTCCCGGGGTTTAATCCTAAGCACGTTCCTTAAGTGATGCAGCTGGGTATGATCGCTTACGATGATAAACCCATCCTTTGGGTTGATCTTTCCGACGAAGAAGCGATTCATTGTCCGGATCCTTTTTCAGAAAACACCTCGGCGCCGAATATGTAAAGCTCGGTTTCCTTATCCTTCCAGGCTGAAGGCGCAAGGCCCGCTTTTTGCTCACAGAGATTATTCAAAAATTCATCCTTGCTCCAGCCGGTCTCGGTTGCAACCTGCGGAAGAAAAACTCCGCTATGATAACCCTTGCGAACGACCACTCCATCTTTTCCCAGCGCGATCTTATCCGCTGAATCCACTCTTTGTAAAGGGGAAAGTGCGGAGATCTCTATTTCTACCTCATCAAGCTCCTCCTGCTTAAGCGGAGAAAAACGCGGGTCATCCACCGCTGCCTCAATCGCCATATCGCGCACGGTTAAATAAAGCGGCTGTGTTGCCGTAAGGCTTCCGATACAACCCTTTAACTGTCCGTCTTTATTAAGCGTGACAAAAGCCCCCATCTCTTGAGCCAACACAGGATCGCCCTCATTAACTTCCAGCTTCCTGCCTGTTTTTAGATAAGTTGCGATCGAGTCCCGGGCGATCTTGAGCAGCCTTTTTCTTTGCTGGTCATTTAGCATAACTTTTTCCTCCGGTTTAAGAATAGCGATACTGGCATAACCTACAATCCATTCACCTTTAATGTTTTTTCCGGTCAGGATACCGGAATTTGTATGGTTTAAGAGCTCAACTTTATCGTATCCCGTTTCTTTTGATAAAATCAACGCGATAACCGCGGCAAACCCTCCGCAGGCCTGGGCCTTTTCATCGCGCAAGGCGTAATATAGGCCTTCATAATCCATTTTCTTGATAAGATCCAGGGTAAGGGCGTCGGTTTTAGCCGCCTCATCAGGATCATAGCCGTGATATAGGTCGGTTGATGCCACCACCAACACATCCTTGCGCTCTCCGATAGCCTGTTTAAGCAGTAAAGCGATCTTTTTACAGGCATCCAGCGTGCAATCCCCCACAATAACCGGGACAATGGAAAAACCGTGCAGGGCTTTTTGTAAAAAAGGAAGTTGAACTTCCACCGAATGCTCGCCTGCAAAAACAGCCTCATCGCTGAAAAAATCGGGGTCTTTACCGGATATTCTTTTTATGAATTCCTCATCTATATCCACTCTGCCTAAAGGGGTCATAAATGAGCCGCGGGGGTGAAACACAGCGCCGTTAAAAGGCTTATGATGGCCGGCCCCCAAAACAATTACTGTTTTATAGGGCCTGCCCTTGATAAGTTTGTAGCCGAAGGCGGCGGTCTGGCCTGAATACCCGTATCCTGCGTGCGGGCTGATAAGAACAAAAGTGTCGCCGGATACGGTTTTGGGAGCGGCTTTTTCCAGAAGATTATCGATCATAACCCTCAAATCTGTTTTACCTGCAGGGTAAAACTGCCCGGCAAACTCAGGTTCCTTTATTGAGGAAGAAAAGGAAACACCGGATAAAAGAAATAAAAATATTAAGGTTGCCGGAAGGTTTATTTTAAGATTCATTGCCGGGAAAATATTTCTTAAGGCACTACGCTTCCTGCTCGGCTTGTCGCCTCGCGACGGTCGCTTTAGTGCCATTTAAAAAATCCTTGTCGGATTTTTTAAATGGAGCTGGGGGGAGTCGAACCCCCGACCCCCTCGTTGCGAACGAGGTGCTCTCCCAACTGAGCTACAGCCCCTTAGTTTACAATTGCTTTTACTTTTAGCTGAATAATTATACCTGCCATTCTCAAAGCTGTAAAGAAGGATTTCACGGCCGTCCCCCCATCCCCGCCGGGAAACCAGAACTTCATTTATGCCTTATGAAAATCAGGGTACTGACAAGAAATAGGGCCAAGCCGATTAAGAAGGCCGCGGGCCGATAGATCCACTCAACCTCATAAAAACCTGCTTTTTCTACGCGGTACCCCCTGAAGCCTTCGGCATCGAAACCTTCTGCCTTGGAGCCATTGACAAAACACTCCCATCCGGGATACCATGAATCGGCTAAGATCAAAGTATCCCCTGAACCCGCTTCAAAAGCTACTTTCACATATAAACCCGAGTCCTCCAGTATATCAACGCCTTTGATAATCCCTCCCTTTTTATCAAGAAGGTAGGACCTTCCGACAAATTTCGGATTGCTGTAAATTAAATTTGTCCCGCTTGCTTTCACCAGTCGCCATCCCTCATTAAGGGGATCGATTTTGGCGGATTTGCTTCTTAGCAAATGCGAAACCCCGTAACGGGCCAATACATCTAAATTCAAAACATTGTTATTTCTAAAATGAGTGGCAGCGTCAGATTTTTCAGGAAGAAGCTTATCTTTTTTCATTCTCAAGAATGTTGTTTTCGGCAAAAATGACCCATAACCTCCGATCCCCCTGATATTATTATAAATACCCCAATCCTCAAGATAATCGATACCCCCGCCGATGTTAACAATTCTTCCTTTTTTCAGAAAAAAATCTGCCGGCAGGTCAATTCCTTTCCAGGGATTTATCCCTCCTTTCGCATCGTGCTTGACATTATTTGCCAGGTAATCCCCCATTGCAAAACAATTGGCCGCAAGCAGGATAACAATGCAGTACTTCAGATATTCCGCCTTAAAGAAGAACCTGATCTTTTTGAGGAAAAGTAAGAGAAAAATAAAGAACAAAACGGGCAAACTTAAGATAAAAAGAAAACTCCCGTTCATAAAGACGGACATGGGGATAAGGGAAAAAACCAATAAAGCTGCCGGGGGAATGGCCAGATCTGCTTTTTTCATTTTTAATATCAAAGCCAGGAAGAAAACGGCGGCCAAGAAGAGCCCGAATGTGAAAACTTTTGCTTTGTCGGAGGCTAAAAAATCACTTGACTGAAATTTATGTAATGCAATAACCATGGTAACGGCGCCGGCGATCAACAATTCATAAGGTAGGACCAAGGAAGCATTCCTGCTTTTTTGATGATCCACAAGTATATCCAGGGCCCTTGCGGAAAGTATGGATAAAGAGAGAATAAAAATAAACATCCCTCTCCAGGGATCAGATTCTATCCTGAATTGAAAAGTTGAAGGCAGGATCCCCGAATAGACAAAAAATAGAATTACCGGGAATATCAGGGAATAAAGAAAGAACGGCTCGCAGACGACTTTCTTTGGGATCTTTCTGAGCGCCAGAGCCGATAGGGCTATTAAAACTATGCCGATGTAATAAAAATAATTGGGATATCCGTGCCGATTAAAGGAAGTTCCGTATAAAACCATCGGCAGCAAATCAAATTTATGCGGGATAAGTTCTGTAAAATAAGAAATAAGCTTCCTATGGCTGAATAATCCGGCTTCTATGATCGGTGCTATGATGAATGATGCCGAAGTTAAAGCTAAAATTACGGTAAAGAATCTGGACCTGAAAATCCGTTTTACCTCATTGAAAGAAAACCGTTCTAATCCTTCAATAAGGCAGGAAAAAGCCGCAATAATAGAGAACTGTATGAAACCTCCGGCAGCGGAAAGAAATATCAGTATAAAAGCGAGATTTCTCCATCCTTTTTTTTGCGTTTTCTCGAATTTCCTGAAAGCAAGCAAGGTGCAGGGAAAAAGGCCTAAAGAGAGGTTCATCCCGTGATAAAGGCTCCAGAATAAAACCTGGCCGCTGTAGAGATATCCGATTGCCCCGATTATAGAGGCCTCCCTGGAGAATCCCCTCTCTCTGAAATAAAACCAGGTAGTAATTATTGAGAAGGCAAACAATAAGAGGACTTCTAAACTATAAGCCCAAAGGGGGTTCAGAAAGAAATAAAGGGCCGTCAACGGGTTTAAAATACCGGTGTTAGCGTCAGCTAATAATGTTGTCCCGCAGAATTGGTATTCATTCCAAAAAGGCAATCGGGCGTTCATAATTTCTTTGACGGCAAAAGCCAATCTTGGGACCCAGAGCCGGTAGCCGTCGCTGATTTGCACAAAAGGTAAGGGTAATAAAGAGCAAAGGTACCAAAGGTATAGAGATGACAGGATCAATATCTCTATTCTGTTCTTTATTAAAAAATCTTTGAAACGGGGTTTAGGATCAGCCATCATTTTAATTTCTGCTTAACATGAACACCATATGCTTGAAGGGGTATAAAAAGGGGCGGGAAATTTCTCCGATGCTATAATCAAAACCAAGCTTATCGAACAATAGACGCCATTCTTTAAATGTTTTGAAATTAAGGGGCCGGGGCATACCCGGAGAATAAAAATGGTTTAAGAAAAGATCGACTAATCTTAGCAGAGGACTCTCTTTGTCTTCAAAAATAAGTATGTATCTGGCAACCCTTGCGCCTTCAATAAGCAGCGGCTCTATATCGGTAGTATGGTGTAAAACATCATTAAAGAAAGCCAGGTCAAAGGAGCGGTCCTCAAAAGGAAGGGTATCGGCCTTCTTCATAAGCTTAAAAGGGATATTTTCCCGGCGGTAATCAATTATATCGGTGCCTGTTAAATCAAGATCAAGCTCCTCCTTTAAGGCCCGGGACACAACCCCATTGCCGCATCCGACATCCAGGGCCTTTTTTGCCTGTATATTCCATTTTTTGTAACTTTTGATTATGATGCCGGCGCGGTACTTTTGCGTCAAGCTCATTTCTTCCTCAGGCCCATAATCCCCCTGGCCGCCTTCAAATAGTTGCCTACGTTACCCGGCCTCATCCCCAGGATCTTCTTTAATATAAATCTAGGCGAAAAATAAAATTCACGATAAGCTAAATCGACCCAATTTGGCGCTTTTTCAAATAAATAAGGGACCCTGGGATAGTCTTCATTTAACAAGAATTTATTCCAATATTCCGGGTCAACTAACCCGGCCCCGGCTGCCTGCTCAAAAAGCCTGGTAGAAGGAAGAGGCGTTGCTATATTATACATGATCAGGTCCGGCTTTATTTCTCTTACAAAATCCAGTGTTTCCCTTACTGTCCCGTCGGTTTCATTCAAATACCCTATTATCAGATAAGCGAATGTCTCTATTCCCTCCTGCCTTGCCCAACGAAATGCCCGTAATGTTTTCTTTTTATCAATATCTTTACCCATTGATTCCAGGATCTTGGCCGAGCCGCTCTCAACACCAAATCTCAAGCTCCTGCATCCGGCTCTTTTCATAAGTTTAAGCAGGCCGGGCGTAACACAGTCAACCCTGGTTGGCGCTATCCAGGAAACCTTTACCTTCCTTTCGGTCAACTCCCGGCAAAAACTATGGATAAAATCCCTATTGAAGGTTAATGTGTCGGAGGTAAAATTGATTTCATTGATATCATACTTATCGACCACCTCTTCAATCTCATCCACAACCAATTTGGGGTTGCGATACCTGATCCTTTGATCGGAAGGCTGCTTAAAACAAAACCCGCAATTAAAAGGGCAACCCCTCCCTATAGCCATAGTAGTAAATCTTTTCTTGGTTATGATAGAAGAATACCTGTCGCATAACAAAAGGTCTCTGGCCGGCACAGGCAGGTCATCCAGATTTTCATGGATGTAGGGCGGGTTTTCCATGATCTCTCCGAACTTGTTCCTGAATACAAGCCCCGGTACATTATCAAGGGGGGAATTATTGCCCAGCGCCTCGATCAGCCTGAACATCGGGTATTCGCCCTCTCCCAGGATCCCAAAGTCAATAGGAAAAGACCGCATGGTTTCAACAGGCATCGCATTGATATGGGGACCCCCCGCTACAACTTTAGCCCCCATATCCCTGGCGATCCCGGCAACTTTAAGATCATCGTGAATGGTCGGAGTCATAGTTGTTATTCCGACTATGCCCGGCCTGACTTTCAGCATCCTCTCCTTAAGTTCCGCGATCGATAAGTTTTCAGCATCGGCATCTATTATGCTTACGGGTATGCCTTTTTCCCTTAAATACGCCGCTATAGAAGCCAGCCCCAAAGGCATAACCTGCCCCACTTCCTCCCTTAAGCTTTCCGGAAGCCTGCTATTCTTTAATTTTGTGGGTTTTGCCCTAATCAGTAGGACATCCATAGAATATCCTGGATTTAATTAGCTTCATCCTCGCCAGGCGGTAAATCAATGCCGCGTATACACATCCAAAACCGTACTTTACCCCGCTCCAAAAGCCGATAACGGATGCTTCAGGAAAGTAATTTGTGGGGCAGCTGATTTCTCCGACTGGATATTTGCACCATAGGACCTGAAGTATGATCTGATTATCAAATATAAAGTCATTGGAATTGCTGTCTAGGTGGATATTCTCAAGCAGTTTTCTGGAAAATGCCCTGTAACCGGTATGATACTCCGATAATTCGGCGCCTATTATAAGATTTTCCACGGCAGTCAGGAATCTGTTTATAGCGTACTTCCAGAAAGGCATGCCTCCCTTTAGGGCTCCGGCGCCTAAAAAACGCGAGGCCAGAACACAAGAATAAAGGCCGCTGGTGATCATACCGGCCATTGCCGGTATAAGTTTAGGGGTATATTGATAATCCGGATGGATCAAAATAACGATATCGGCGCCTTCGGCTAAAGCCAGCTTATAGCATGTTTTTTGATTACCTCCGTAACCCAGGTTCTTTTCATGTACCCGGATTATAGTTTTGGCACTATCGGAGCGCAATCTACCGGCTATTTCAACAGTCTCGTCATCGCTGGCATCATCGACGATTATTATCATATCGACGATCCCCTGGTCAACGATCTCCCAGTAGGTCCGGGCGATCGTTTTTTCCGCGTTATACGCCGGCATTACCACGGCAATTTTTTGTCCTTTGAACATTGGCGATTTACGGCAAGGGCGCGCTGGCGCTGTTAGAGAGCATTTTTGCTTTCAACTCTACTTGTGGGTTTAAAAGGCGGGTTTCTGTGGTAACAGCCTCGGCCGGCTTGAAACGGCCTACTAAACCGACCTCTACGATGTTTCCGGAAGGATCTATAGAAACATAAAAGCCATTGGTAGGGCTGTTAGGCATGGTGCCGGATTCAAAGTTGGCAATGATCTTATCGCTGAGTGTCTCGTTTACAAACGAACCGCAGGTCCCGGCGGCTTCCGCTGTGCAGGCAGTAGAGAGCGTATGCGTCTCGCTAGCGAGAGAATAGCTGACCCAGGCATCATCTGTAAGGTCCGAAGGCGTTTGCGTAGAGTTAAAATCAACGCGGACCTGAAAACCTGTCGGAGTTATTGCATCCGGATACGCCTTTATCGGCGGATTGAGGATATCCCCATTGGCCTGTTGCACATATTTACTCATATGTTCCAGGACAAAAGCAAGCTCATTCTGCACCTTAGTCCTTCTCTCGGCGTTTAACACCTGGCTATGGGAATAGGTATAGATGCCATAGACGGTCAAAACCATTATTGAAACAATGACAATACTGATGATCAATTCAACCAGGGTTAAGGCCCTGCTATTTCTTTTATCTGATCTTTTATCCATTTTGACTTTAAGAGGACGGTTCACTCCAGCTGATTGTCGCAGTTACCCTGCGCATTCCGGTGTCGACTCCCGTAGAACAATCCCCGATACATACCCTGCTGACATCATATTGCGCGGAGAAGTCCCTGTTGTTTATCTTTCGTTCGGCAGCAAGCTCCGGACACGCGGGGTTTTGCGTATGCCCACCCACTGAATCACAATAAGTGGTGTAGGAGTTTACAGGGGCGGCGGGTATATATAAAGCATTGGAGACCGTATCCCAGGTATCCTGGCGTACGTATGCCTGCATAGGATCAATAAATAATTTACCCAGCTGCGAACTGACCATCCGTTCGCGGGTATGTATTACCTGCTTATTGCCCGTGACAAAAACGCTAAGCATTCCAACTATCACCAGAGCAAATAATACCGTTGCCACAACTACTTCCATTAAGCTAAACCCGCGCTTATCCATATTTTATGGGCACCCAGTGCCGGTACAGGCCGGGATATCAGAAGAGCCCGGAGGAAATAGAATAGTCCAGGTCCTTCCTCCCGCACTTACCCTGGTTGCCGTACCTTTTTCACTTGCAACAACGGTATTATCCAAACTGTATGTCCAATTGACCTGGTTGGCAGGCAGGCTAAGCTTCAAATAACTATTTATGTCGTCGATTACGCTTGTAGCGGTTTCCCCTGATGGATAAAATGTATCGTGTTCCATCTTATAAATCTTTTCTGCTGCCTGAATGAGCAAAAGATTAGCTTTGGCCTCCTTGTCCAACGTGCGTTCTTTAGTAACATCAAACCCAGGCAAGGCTAAAGCAGCCAGAATGGCAATAATAATAACTACTATTATTATTTCTATCAGGGTAAAACTTTTTTTCTTTAGCACCGTTTGAATGCTTCTTCCTAATAACCCGCATCCCCGCCCCAAACCCCGGCTATGCTCAAAGTCTTGCTGTAAGTTGTGGTATTCGGTGTTTTACCGCCTGAAGCGCACCTGTCGGCTGTGCAGAGGCCGCTGGTTGTGTTACAGGAATAAGAAAAATAATGCGTGCTCGCGCATGCCGTAGGTGCAGCCACGCCTAAACTTGCTACCGCCAGGTAAGCGCCGTTCTCATTGTATTCAGCTACCTCTGCGGTCCTTAGTGAACCTAATACGACCCTTGCTTCACCCGCGCGCCCTTTTTCCACGACCTTGGTGTATTGAGTCATGCCTACGGCGGCCAGGATCCCGACGATAATTATGACTACGATCAACTCGATAAGCGTAAAACCCTGTTTCATTTTTTCTCCTCCTTTTGGCCGGTTTCCGGTTCCTTCATTCAAAGGTATTCTAAACTAATATTACGAAATTGTCAATATTTATCCTCCGATTTTTGAGATCTCAAATATCGGCAAAAATATCCCTATGACCATGATCCCTATGATCCCTCCGATAAATACCAGGATGATCGGCTCGAACATTGCCACAAACCTGGCCAAAAAAGTTTCGCAGACCTCCTGATAAAATGTATTTATCTTTTTGAACATCTGCGGCAGCTCTCCGATCTCCTCCCCTATGCTTACCATC
>Ga0172371_10000306_pt1 | contig 74257 bp, 88 predicted proteins | sample Lak12m_FD_114543 | JGI IMG/M metagenome (GOLD analysis project Ga0172371, IMG submission 114543) | Freshwater microbial communities from Kabuno Bay, South-Kivu, Congo - kab_022012_12m | ecosystem: Environmental > Aquatic > Freshwater > Lake | place: Democratic Republic of the Congo: South-Kivu...
ACCTGTCCATATGGACGATAGTATGCCACAACATACAATTCCGCTCAAGCTATCGCTTTCGCTCCAGGCGGGCATTCATCCCCAGCCTTAAAAGGCTTGGGGAATTCTGCCCAAGTATTAAACTTGGAGCAATAAAAGCTTATGTTGTCGATGCTAAAGACGAATTTGCCGAACAATATATCGCCAATGGTATCAAAGCTAATGCGTCATATCAAGGTAATTATCATCTTTCAACTCCCATCGGACGTCCGCTGCTTGCAAAAATTGCAGTGAGGATCGCCAGTCAAGAGGGGGCCGACTGTATTGCTCACGGCTGTACCGGCAAAGGCAACGATCAAGTCAGAATCGAGGGTACGGCTTTAGCTTTGAACCCTGATATTAAAATCATTGCCCCTGTTCGCGAATGGTCGATGGGCCGTGATGAAGAAATCGCCTATGCCAAAAAACATCATATCCCAATCAAACAAACCATCGCCCTGCCCTACTCTTATGACGATAATATGTGGGGTGTCACCGGTGAAGGAGGAGAAATCGAAAATCCAGCTCTAATTCCCCCATTGGAAAAAATTCTGTCAGTCTGTACGCTACCGGAAAATGCGCCGAACAAACCGCAACTGATCGAACTCGATTTTGTTAAGGGTTTGCCCGTTGCCATTGACAATATCCACATGAAACTAGCCGACCTCATTATTAAGCTAAATCAAATCGGGGCAAAACATGGAGTTGGCATTACTCACCACATTGAGGATCGGGTTGTGGGAATAAAAGTAAGAGGAGTTTATGAGGCGCCGGCAGCCGAGATCATTGTTACAGCTCATCGCAATTTGGAAAAATATGTCAGTACGCGCTCTGAAAACGAGTTTAAGTCTATTATTGATACTAAATGGGCATATACATGTTATGCCGGATTATGGCTTGAACCATTAATGGATGATTTAAACGCTTATCTTAATCAAGTCAATCAAAAAGTCACAGGGAAAATAACATTAAAACTCTATAAAGGCACAGTTGAACCGGTGGCCGTCGAAACTCCCAATACTATCTTTGAAGAAAAACTGGCGACCTTCATGGCGGCATCAACTTTCAATCAAAACGCATCGCCCGGATTTATTGAACTTTTTACCTTGCAAATGCGAACGGCGCAACGATCAGAAAAAACTGTCCTTTTGTCGATCGGCAAAAGAAAAAACAAGATAGCGCTGTTGCCGGAAATTAAGCAGTTGGTTAAATTAAAATTCAAAATTTACAGCACTTACAAAACCCATAAGTTTTTAAAGATGCATGGGATTGAAAGTATACTGGTCAATAAAATCTCCCAACCGCATCTTAAACCAAACTTGTACGATCTGCTTCAGCAAAATCGTTTTGATTTGATAATTAATATTCCCACAGGTAGAAAAACCGCCGAAAAAGAAACTACCGACGGTAAAATTATCCGTCAGCAGGCAATCAAACATAAGACCCATTTGATAACCAATATAGCAGTCGTTAAAGAATTTATTGCCGAACTGGTTAATCATGGCAAATAATAACTGGAACTTTAAGGAATTAATTATTAATGCGATTAAAAAAAATGGCGGCTGGGTCAATACTCATGTCCACGCCGATCGAGCCTTTACCGTTACGTCAGCAAAACTAACCATATACGAAAAATTCATCCTTGAGCAAAAATGGGACATCGTCGATGAGGTGAAAATTCATGCCAGTGTCGACGATTATTACAGAAGAATATCCCAGGCGCTCGAGTTGATGATTTCCCAAGGCGTCACCGCTGTTGGATCTTTCATCGACATTGATCCGATCTGCGAGGATCGGGCGATTAAGGGAGCGCTGAGGGCTCGTGAGAAATACAGAAAAGCGATCAAGGTCAAGTTCATCAACCAAACCCTTAAAGGGTTGATTGAACCTAAAGCGCGCTATTGGTTTGATCGGGGCGCGCCGCTGGTGGACATTATCGGCGGCCTTCCCAGGCGCGACGAACGTGATTATGGCAAGGGTCGTCAACATCTGGATATATTATTAACAACCGCCAAAAAGTATAAGAAAACGGTCCACGTTCATGTCGATCAATTTAACCAACCCAACGACAAAGAAACGGAAATTCTCTGCGATAAAACCATTGAGCACGGGATGGAAGGAAAAGTTGCCGCCATTCATTGTATTTCGCTGGCATCTCATGAAAAAGAATATCGGCAGAAAGTGTACCAAAAAATGAAAAGGGCCAAATTGATGGTTATTGCCTGTCCAACTGCTTGGATTGATAGCCGCCGATCGGAAACTCCAGTACCCTTCCATAATTCGCTCACCCCAATTGACGAATTAATCCCTCACGGCATTCCCGTCGCTTTGGGAACAGATAATATCGCCGATTACATGGTGCCGTTCTGCGACGGTGACATGTGGTCGGAACTGAAACTTTTATCTTGCGGAAATCGCTATACTAACATTAAAGAATTAATTAAGATAGCCACCATCAACGGACTAAAAGTTTTAGGAATAAAATGAAACTTTCAATCAATTTGTTTGGCCGCAAGCTCACTAATCCTCTCTTTTTACCTTCCGGAATTATCACTGACATTCCATCGCACAAAAAAGCCGCCGAGGCGGGAGTGGGGATGATTGTGTTAAAATCGATCACTGTGGAGAAACGGGAAGGCTATCCGATTCCACGAGTAATTAATTATCCGTACGGAACGTTAAACGCAGTAGGCTTGCGCAATCCCGGATTGAAGACGGCAAAACAAGAAATTATCTCGTTTTTGTCTGCGGTCACCATCCCAACAGTGATCAGTGTTTTTGCCAATAATGCCGACGATTTTTCGCGACTGGTGCAAGAAACCAGCCGTCTTTCTCCCTTTGCGATCGAACTAAATCTGTCTTGTCCTCATGTTCAAAACGAGTTCGGAAGAATGGTTGCCGGCGATCATAAGACGGCATACGAGTTCACGGCACAAGCAAAAAAAAGGGCAGGGAAAATTCCAATCATCTGTAAATTATCACCCAACGTAGTCAATATCGCCGAAATCGCCAAGGCCTGCGAAGCCGCGGGAGCCGATGCCATCTCCGCGATCAATACGGTAGGTCCCGGCATGGTGATCGACATCAAAAAAAGAAAACCCGTTCTTGGCAATAAAAAAGGTGGTGTCTCCGGGGCCGGCATCAAACCGATTGCCATTGCCAAAATCTTTGACATTTTTGCCGCCGTCAAAATCCCGATTTTAGGAATGGGTGGAGTCTCCGGTTGGGAAGATACAGTGGAAATGATGATGGCCGGCGCGACTGCGGTTGGCGTAGGATCGGCCGTTTATACCAAAGGATACGGTCTTTATCGAGAGATTATTGCGGGATTGAAAGAATATTTGCAAAAAGAAAATATTACGAATATTACCAGTTTAATTGGAATCGCTCATGGATAACAAAGTCATCAAGATTTTAAAGAAAGTCGGCGCGATCATCACCGACAGCCACATTGTTTACACATCAGGTAAACATGGCAGTGTCTATATAAACAAAGACGCGCTATACCCGCATACAAAAGAAACCGCGGTGATCGGAAAAATGTTTGCGCAAAAGTACCAAAAAAAAGATATCGATATGGTAGTTGCGCCGGCCGTTGGCGGGACAATTCTTTCTCAATGGACTGCCTATTATCTTTCTAAACTTAAAGGTAAAGAGGTCTTAAGCGGCTATACCGAAAAAGATAAAGGAACAACCGCGTCGGGATCTGAAAGTGAACAAATTTTTCGAAGAGGTTACGACGTCTTAGTTAAAGGTAAAAATATTCTTGTGGTTGAAGATTTAACGACTACCGGAGGCTCGGTAAAAAAAGTTGTCAACGCCGTACGGGCTGCCGGCGGAAATGTCGTCGCGATTTGCGTAATGGTTAATCGCGACCCGGATCATGTTAATTCGGCATCAATTGGGGTTCCTTTTGACTCGCTTGATGTTTTAATCGCATCTGCCTTCGACGAAAAGAATTGCAAATTATGTCGAAGGAATATTCCGATCAACACTCAAGTAGGACATGGTAAAAAATATTTGGAAAAAAAACATGAAAATTATAAAAAAAATCGATAAGATTGTCAGAAAAAATAACTCGCTTGTTTGTGTGGGGTTGGATTCTGATGTTGATAAGTTGCCCGTCCATTTGCGCCGAGCGAAATTTCCGCAGTTTGATTTTAACCGCGCGATCATCGATGCAACCGCTCATTTAGTTTGCGCCTACAAACCCAATTCGGCCTTTTATGAAGCACGAGGAGAGGAGGGAATTAAAGAGTTAAAAATGACCTGCGATTACCTTAATCAAAAATATTCTGAAATTGTTATCATTCTTGACGCCAAACGGGCCGATATCGGATCAACCAATGAGGGTTATGTAAAATATGCTTTTGAATATTTGAATGTTGATGCATTAACAATCCACCCCTATTTGGGCCATGAGGCGATCAAACCCTTTTTGGAAAGGGAAGATAAAGGAGCAATTATTTTATGTCGCACCTCCAATCCGGGTGCCGGCGAATTTCAAGATCTAAAAATTAAAAACAAAGCTCTTTATCAGATCATTGCCGAACGGGTAGTCAATTATTGGGACAAGAATAATAATTGCTTGCTGGTAGTTGGTGCCACTTATCCAAAAGAACTGTCCCAGATCCGGAAAATTGCTCCCCACATGTATTTTTTGGTTCCTGGTGTTGGCGCTCAAGGCGGCAATGTGCAAAAAACAATTGAAGCCGGTCTGGACGGAAGTCGAGCAGGCCTAATCATTAACGCCGCTCGGTCGATCATTTTTGCATCCGATCAGACGGATTTTGCCGATAAGGCAAAAGAAGAAACACTAAAACTAAAAAATGAGATAAACTTATATCGTTATGCGAAAACTGCTTCTCGCCACCACTAACAAGGCCAAACTGCAGGAATTGACCTTGGGAACAAAAGCGTTAATTGACCGTCAAATAAAAGTAATTTTTTTGAGCGATTTAAAAATTGTCGATGAGCCGAAAGAATCCGGGAAAACCTTTGAGGAAAACGCCAGGCTGAAGGCGCAGTTCTACGGAAAATTGACCGGCCTGCCGACCATTGCCGACGATGGGGGATTGCTAATCCCCTATCTAAATAATGAGCCGGGCGTGAAGTCACGCCGCTGGCTCGGGTATGAAGCAACCGACCAGGAGTTGATCGACTATACCCTGTACCACCTGCGAGGCGTAACGTGGCCTGACAGGACGGCCTATTTACAAACATCTTTGTGCTTCTATCATCCGAAAACTCAAAAATTAATTTGCGAAACCGAAAAAATTCAAGGCCACATTGCCCAAAAATCAAGCGGTCGTCATACCTACGGCTATCCCTACCGTGCGCTGTTTATCGTTGGTCATTTCAATAAGTATTATGACGAACTGACCGCTCATCAACATCTTGAAATTAATCATCGGTTAAAAGCTCTGCATAGATTGTTGAAAAAAATCGTCCCTGATTTGTTACAATAAATTCATGTTATCGATCGATTATATCCGCGCCAATAAAAACAAGGTGACAACTGCGGCAAAAAATAAGAACCGTGATGTTGATGTTGAAAAAATTATTGCTCTTGACGATCAGCGGCGTCGCTTGACCCAACAAAGTCAGTCGCTGCGGCAACAAAGAAACGAGTTGGCAAAAAAGCCTTTTTCCGAATCAATCCGTGATCGGGGAAAACAAATTAAAGAGCAGTTAAAGAAACATGAGGAAGAGTTAAATCAAATTGAGGTTGAGTTGAACAAACTGTTATCTTATGTTCCCAACGTCCCCCTTGACGATGTACCGGTAGGTAAAGACGCCACCGGCAACGCCGTCATTAAAACTTGGGGGGAGCCGACCGTTTTTGATTTTATCCCGCTTTCGCACATTGATCTGGGCCGCAAATTTGATTTGTTCGATCTGGAACGGGGAGCGAAAGTATCCGGTTTCCGCGGTTTTTTTTTAAAAAACGCCGCTGCCCGTCTCCATCTGGCTTTAATTTTTTATGCCTTCAATAAATTAGCACGAAAAGGCTATCTTCCCGTCATTGCGCCGGCTGTCGTTAAAGGCTTTACCCTTTTTGGTGCCGGCCAGTTTCCCTGGAGCGAGGCGGACGTTTATAAACTTAACGACGAAGATGTTTATCTCGCCGGTACCGCCGAACAGCCGATCACCGCCTACTATGCCAAAGAGACGCTTGATGAAAAAGAGCTCCCAAAAAAAATGGTCGCTCTTTCCCCTTGTTTCCGTCGCGAGGCAGGCTCGTATGGAAAAGACACGAAAGGCCTGTATCGCGTCCATGAGTTTTGGAAAGTTGAACAAGTTATCATTGCCGGCAACGATCTGTCCGAAGCTAAGAGGTTACATTTAGAATTGCAAAACAACTTGGAGGAGATTCTTAAAGATTTAGGACTCCCCTACCGCGTCATGCTAATGTGTACCGGCGATATGGGCGAACCCCAGATATATAAATACGACACCGAGGTCTGGATGCCTTCACGCGGGGGGTACGGAGAAGTTGGGTCAAACTCCATTTTGGGCGATTTTCAGACTCGGCGACTGAAAGTAAAATACCGCAAGAAAGACGGTTCGACCCATTATTGCTTCTCGCTTAATAATACCGCCCTTGCCTCTCCGAGAATTTTGATCGCCATTCTCGAAAACTACCAGCAAAAGAACGGATCAATTGTTATCCCTAAGGTTTTGCAGGCGCTTGTAGGCTGTGAAAAAATCTCGTGAATTTAGGGGGTTTTGGCGGGTGTTGGAGTAGTACCAAACAATGAGGCACGACAGCTGACTTTGTTTTCCGTTCCTTTGATAAAATATTCGGTCTTGCCGAAATAACAGGTTTTCTCGACTATATTGTCGGGACGGGAAAACCAAGCTTTACTGTCGCCGTACTTCTTTAAGACATAACTCATCACCCGGTTCCAGATCGGCGCCGCCCCGGTGACGCCCGAGGCCAAATAGGGATTCATGGGAGTATTATCGTTGTTGCCGACCCAAACCGCCACTAAAAATTCGGGTGTATAACCAATGGTCCAGTTATCTTTTTTGTCATCGGTGGTGCCGGTTTTAACAGCCGCCTTATAACCGGGAATCTCCAGAGAGGAGTTGGAGCCGAAAGCCATCCGCCTTGCAAAATTATCGGACAAGATATCGGAAATGATATAGGCCGTCCCTTCATCCATCACTTTTATTCCATAGGCCTGATTTTCCACAAGTATGTTGCCGGAAGCGGTGAAAATTTTCAAATAACTGGCGGGTTCAACCCGGTAACCTTGATTGGCAAACACACCAAAAGCTTTGGCCATATCCAGCATGGTGACCTCTCCGCCTCCCAAGGTTAATGAAAGTCCGAAACGCCCCGGCTCATTCCAGGTGCTAATCCCCATCCGGCGGGCATGGTTGATGAAATCACCCACTCCAATCGTACTGAGCACTTTAACGGCCGGGATATTGTATGAATTTGCCAGAGCATAACGTAAAGGAACATCTCCATGATAAGCGCCGTCGTAATTCACCGGACGATAGGACGGACCGCCGGGAATATTAAACGTCACCGGTGAGTCGTTGATGATGGTCGCCGCGGTATAACCTTTATTGAGAGCTAATGAATACATGATGGGTTTGATTGATGATCCAGGCTGACGCAGCGCCGTTGTAACGTTATATGCCCCGATTTTATCGGCGAAATAATCGACCGACCCGACCATTGCCAATATTTCACCGGTCCCCGGCCGCATTACCAAAACAGCGCCGTTGTTGACGTTAAGATACTGCACTTTTGCCAGTTCTTCTTTCAGTATTTTTTCCGCCTCCTGCTGAATATCCAAATCCAAAGTGCTGATTACCTGATAGCCGCCCTCTTCAGTCTGCCTAATCCCATACTTTTGCTCCAGTTGCGACTTTAAATAAAATACAAAGTGAGGCGCCTTAATTGAAGACTGCAGGGGAATGACTGATAGATCACTACTATCGGCTTTATCCATTTGGTCTTTTTTTATATATCCCTGCTCAAACATTTTGTTTAATACTTCGTGACGCCGGATACGGGCCAGTTCCGTGTCAACATAGGGTGAATAAACTGACGGAGCCTGCGGCAAACCCGCCAAAAGCGCCGCCTGCTCAAGTTTGAGATCCTTGGCGTCGATACCAAAATAGACCTTGGCAGCCTCTTCGATTCCGTAAGCCGACCCGCCATAGGGCACTTGGTTTAAATACATTTCCAGTATTTGTTCTTTCGAATAAAGACGTTCCGTCCAAAGAGCAAGAAGGATTTCTTTAATTTTTCGCTCGAATGTACGCTCGGGAGTTAAAAGCGAGCTTTTTACCAACTGTTGCGTAATGGTCGATCCTCCTTGGATGTTTTTGTTTACCATCATGTCTTTGATGGCGCGTAAAATTCCCGACGTCAACGCTACTCCCTTGTGAAGGTAAAAATCTTTGTCCTCGATGGCGATGGTGGCCTGATAAATATAAGGCGGCAACTGGCTGATTTTCACGGGAGTGCGATTCTGGTCGCGAAATATTTCATAGAGGAGTTTCCCGTTGCGATCGTAAAGATGGGTTGATAAAGAATAATTAGTTTTTCCAATCGTCTGCGGGTTGGGCAGTGATTTTACAAAATTATAGGCCTGATTTGTCATAACAATGGCCAAACATACTATAAAACCCAAAAAAAAATAACGGATTTTATAAGAGATGTTGTTCAGTATTCCTTTTATTACCAAATAGGGTAAGATAATTAATCTTCCTATCAGCAACAACAAAAAATTTAAAAGCAATTTCAGATAGCGAAAAGAATAAATAAAAAGCAGCTGAGTATACTTACCGATAAGAATAATTAAGTCAATCAAAACCAACAATAATCGCCACGGTTTCATCCGCCCATTCTATCAGATATTATAGGTTTATTCAATTACGGTCGATCAGGGCAGTCTTGTTAGTTTTGCCCTTACTACTAATCTTTTCCAATACGTGCCCGGAGGAACACAGGTAATAAGCGTCAGATAGGAAGCGTCATATTTTTGCTCCAAAACCGATACCTGGTCGGGGTTAACGACAAACATATCAATCACCTCATAATCATAGTCCAGCTTATCACGCCTAATGGTGATGACATCGCCTTTTTCCAATGAGGGCAAATAGGTAAAGATGGTTTTGTAATCGTTGACATTATAAAGCTGAGGCAGGGTGGAATGGCCAAAGATTACCACATTGCCGTATTCGCCGGGTAAAGACTGCGGCAAATAATGGACCAGGCTTTTTGACAAATCGTCTCCGCCGACCGTTACTTTGGCTTGGAAAATATTCAGTTTGGGAATTGACAAAGTGTATTCTTTTAATTTTATTTTGTCGGCGAGGTTCTTCTGCGGCTTGCTTGGAAACCAACGATTGGCAATGGTAAAATCGCGCAAATTGCTGGAAAAGAAATCGGAGCTGCCCAAAATCGAACCGGCCCCGGCCACCGCGCTGGCCGATTTGGATAGGGGAACCGGTGAAACTGCGTATTTCATTAAGCTGAGCCGGGAAAAAATCTCAAAAGAGATAATCGGATAAAACGACCAAAATAACAAAAGCGACCCTACCGTCAACATTATCAATGACGCCCGGTTAACCATTTTTTGTTTTAACGAATTGTTTTTTTTCACATAAACGTATAGCGCCATATTATTTTCAGAGGGAATTAATCTTGATTGTGATGTTGTCAGACCGCCACGGAGTATGATCGCGCAGAAAAAACACCGCCGGCACAATCGTCAGATCAAATCCATCGGCCTGATAATTACCTTTAAGAAGAGCGGTCAGCTGCGACTGGCTCTGGCCGGTTAATTGAGTTTTAAGGCGCGCCGCATCGATATCCTTTTGCGCCTTGCCCTCAATTGACCAGTCGATATTGATCATCCCTTCATTGTTTTGAGCTTTTACATTATTAAAGTTTACCGATGATGAAGATAAACTATAACCTGCCCCAATTTCATCTTGAAGCCGGTTGTTCAAAAAGGCAATGAAGTCTTTTTTGGCAAAATACCAATAACTGATTTTTACCTTGGCATTTAAACCGACATCATTTGCCTCCTCGCCCACCTCTCGCGAAAAATTCTCCTCCTGTGTCTGCGACTGGGTCAAATCATTAATGATCACATCTTCACCGGTTAACTGGCTTTTAATTTTTCCCGGATATTCTTTTTTGACCTTTTCTAAAACGGTTGCACGCAGTTCCTCCAGATCATTTTTTGCCACCGTGCGGACTTCTTTTTTTGAACCGCCGGTTAAAGAATCGGCGTTAATCGCGAAAAAAAGATTGATTGAGTAGTCGGCAATTTGAAAACGCGTTCCTTTCGATAAATTGCTTTCCGGACCGATTTCTGCTGCCGTCACTTTGACTTTTGCCTTTCCGGGAGAACGGACCAGATTGCCGTCAACAAAAGTGTCCGTAGCCGAAGCTACCTTTACATCGTCATCTAAAACAAATTGGAGATTGTCGGCTGACAAAGTTACCTCTTTATTAAAGACCTTGTCGGCGCTGTCAAAATTATGGATGGTTACCTCGCCTTTGGCCCGCTCTCCGACAGCTTTTTTACCATTGGTTAACTTAGACGCGGCCGCTTCCAAAACCATGGAATCGGACGCGATTTTTAAAGCATCGCCGTCCCTATCGCTTTCGTAGCTGACGACTTTTTTAATCTGACGGCTGGGGAAATAAATTACGATTTTGGCCCGGTGAAGAAAAAACTCGATTAGAAACAAGGAAAGAACAATCATCCCTAATCCCAACCAATACCGCCACCATCCTTGAATGGAGGGTAATTTTGGCCAACTAAATTTTGGAAGGAATTTGGCGAAATGATCGCCTTTTCCGCCACCCGCTGCCGATCTATCGCCAATATCGGCTCCGATCACAAAACCGAGTTTATTTTCAGGCAAGACAACCGGCAGTGTTTTTTCTGTTTTTTTTTGGGAAAAAATCTGTTCCCCGAAAACCAAACCGAGACCTCTCAATAAATCTCCTCCGTTTAACACCTCAACCCGCGGCAGTTGGATAAAAATACTGCTGCTCCAGCGATGGGAAACAATTAACATTGCTTGTTTTTCTAAATCCGCCGAATTATAAAGGATTATCCGCGCCGGAATGGCCATCTCGGTTTTTAACCGATTAAAAACCAAAGTTAAATCGTCAAGCAAATTTTCGCTGCGTCCGAAGGTCTTGGCGGCCGATCTTTTTCCGTTACGTAAGACAAAGATCGTACAGTTGGTTTTATCAAGCTCAATCATGACGGCATTGATCGCCGATTCTTCTTTTGACTGCAAATAGGCCATCACCCCGTCAACAACTTCAATGTAGCCTAACGGATTAAGATCCAGGTCTTTAGCGATTTTTTTTACAGACCGGAAATAATCTGCTTTTATCTCTTGGGTTTGGGACTCGATGGCATGCGAATAAAAGAAGAAAATAGTATCGCGGATTGACACCGCTGTTGTTTTTTCCAACCCCATCAATAAATTATCCACATCTTCGGACAAATTATCCCATCCGTCCGTATATTTAAAATGCGCGCTGGCGATCAGGCGCATTGTTTTTCCATCCGGAGCAAAGATCAACCCTACTCCTTGATCTTCTTTCAGGAATAATCCGAAATAATGAATATTATTTTTTTTACCAACTGATGAAAAAAACGGCAGATTCAACATATAAATTAATTCTACTCTATTTTGTAACGCGACAACACCTGGTCAACCCCCTGTTTGGCGGTTTTCAATGCTTCACCATATGCTACTCCCTGGATAGTAGCATTGACGGCGTTTTCCAGGTACCGGACAATTTCGTCGTTTAAACCGTTGTCATAAGTGCGTGATATGGCAGGCAGGCTAATGAAAGCGTCGGCTTGCGCCTGGGTAATAATCGATCCTAAATATTCCTGTTGAATCAAAGTGCCGGCCAAGTCGACCCGCGAATAAGCTTCACCAAAAAAACGGGTTTTGGCTTCCAGTTCATAAAGTTTGGTCATCTGCGCTTTTTCCGTCAAATATTTGAGAAACTTCCAAGCCTCAAGCTGGTTGGGGCTAAAGCGCGAAACTCCCTCAATCCAGTAGTTGGCCAAGGAAATTTGCTTCCCCTGCGGACCGCGCGGAACCGCAACAACCTTAACATCGATGTCGGGGTTGGCCGCCTTGATCACCGTTACTTCCCAAGAAGGAGCAATAATCATAGCAACTTTTTCTTGAATGAATGCGGTAATCGAATCGGGCATGGTGCTGTCCCAAAAATCAGTGGGGGCCTCGGCAAATTTTCGGTAAACTTCAAGTGCTTGAGCTGCCTCCGGAGCATCGAGTTTACGCAGATCTCCTCCGTTCTGGATTAAAAGCAACCCCAAAAGATCGGAAAAATGCTGGACGTTGGAAATCGTACCCATCGCTATACCCGAGGTAATCAATTTATTATCAACGTCACGGACCGTCAATTTTTCAACATCGGCAATAACATCCTCTACCCAGCTTGAGGGCGGTGTAGCAATTCCCGCTTTTTTAAACAATCCGTCATTGTAGATCATCACCAACCCGTCAATCATCAAAGGCAAACCGTAATAATGGTCGCCAACTTTCAAGTCTTTTTGGTGAATCGGATAAAAGGTCTTTTCAAATTCGCTGTTGCTCATAATATTGCTGGGAAGGGGTGCCAAAATGGTCTGATTGTTATCTTTCAGCTCCGGCAGCCAGGTGTTGTGAAAGCGGAAAATATCGGGGCCTTTGCCGCCTTTGCTGCGGGCGATTAATTTGTCGCGATACTGGTCGCGCGCGTCCATTTTTATGTATTCGACAGTAATGTGGGGATTCTTTTGCTGATATTGGCTAATGATCGGATCAAAAATGGATTTATCTTCCCATAAACCCCAATAAACCAACTTAACCGGTTTTGGCTGTGATTTGGGCCGATTTAAAATTAATCTCCAAAACAAAAAAAATATAAAAATAAAAATTAAGGCGCCCGCGCCGATGAATATGTATTGATTCTTATTTTCTTGATAAACCGGCGGAGGGACAGTTTCGGCCGGCTCGGGAGAGACAGACCCGCCGGCATCCTCAGGATTGGCAATTTCGGGCGCCACTTCTTCCGGAGTCAGATTCGTCTCCGGTGGCGTTTCCTCAACGGGAACCGTTTCAAAAATCGGCTTCCCCTCCTCTGGTAATTGATTTTGGGGCGGATTTGTTTTATTATCATCCATAAGAATATGATAACAAAAAGCCGGAAAAAACAATGGCTAAAACTATTTTTTTTTCTTATTTTTCTTTGCGGTTTAATATTGTTTTGGGATTATGCAAACAAGGAAAAATATTTTCGGTCCCGGTTTTACCCGCAGATATCAATTGATCAGGTCGAGGTCGGTGGAAAAACTCCATCAGAAATAATCACCCGTTACAACCAAAAGTTCGCCAAATTAAAAGATCTCCGGATTACGGTCCTCTACGAATCTCGTCCAATTGCGACTTACTCGGGTCAGCAGTTGGCTATCCATACCGACATCAAGACGGTGACTGATCGAGCATATCTGATCGGTCGAGGCGGTAATCTTTGGTCGAAAATCTATCAGCGCCTGTCAAGCTTTTGGAAGGTTAACTGCCATGATTTTCACACGGCGATTGAATATAACTGTACCCCAATTAATGAATTGATCATCCGGACCGAAGAACGTTTTAACCAACCCGCCCAAAATGCGCGTTTTATTTTTCTCGACGGGCGTGTCACGAGCTTTCATCCGGAAAAAAAAGGCTTGCTTATGCTCTCGGACGAATTTAGAGCCCGAATGGACGGCCAATTACAAACACTTACAAAAAACGTCTTAGACCTTCAGATTGATTATTTGAGCCGTCCGATTTTACCCGAGATTACACTGGCTCAAGCAAATAATTTTGGAGTAGAGGAATTAATCGGTGAAGGCCGCTCTGACTTTTCCCATTCGGCGCCTGAACGAATTCACAATATTATATTGGCCGCTGCAAAATTTGACGGCGTGCTGATTTTAAAAGACCGGGTGTTTTCCTTCAACAACATTGTTGGTGATATTTCTTCCTCAACGGGCTATCAACCGGCATATATAATAAAGCAGGGAAAAACCGTGTTGGGTGACGGCGGCGGCGTTTGCCAAGTGTCGACTACACTATTTCGCGCCGGTCTTAATGCCGGTCTTTCCATTGTTGAACGCCATGCTCATGCCTATCGCGTTTCCTATTACGAAAACGACAGCAAGCCGGGTTTTGATGCCACTGTTTTTTCACCAACAGCCGATTTAAAGATCGCCAACAATACTTTGGCCGCCATTTTAATTCAGACCGAGGTCGACAAAAATAACTTGCTTTTAACTTTTAAGCTTTATGGCAAGAAAGATGGCCGAAAAGTTGAAATTTCTCCGGTAACTATCTATGACATCCAGCCGCCGCCCGATCCGCTTTATCAGGAGGATCCCAACTTAAAAAAGGGCACTACTAAACAAATCGATTTTTCGGCCTGGGGAGCTAAAGTAAATTTCCGCTACAAAGTTTCCTTGCCCGACGGTATGGCTTATGAAAATAATTTTTTCTCAAATTATCAACCCTGGCGAGCCGTTTATTTAGTCGGGCAGGCCGGTTAAATTATGAAAAAAAATATTGTTATTTTTGATTTTGACGGTACGATAGCCGATACGTACCCAATTATTAAAACTATCATTCAAGCCATGGCCCGAGACTATGGATACCCTTCTTTTACCACCCGTCAGTTTAATCGGGCCCGCCAGCAGGATCTCCAGGCTACTTTGAAACAATTCAAGATCCCTTTTTTTCGCATCCCGTTTCTACTGGCACAAGGACGAAAAAAACTTTATCAACTAATTGAACAGGTACTGCCTTTTAAAGAAATTGTTGAGGCAGTTTCCCGACTTAGGCACCAGGGATTAATTATCGGCATACTCACCTCAAACGCAAAACAAAACGTTGAGTTGTTTTTAAAAAAACACAGGCTTGAGGTTGATTTTATAGACAGCGAACTGAGCCTTTTCGGTAAACACCGCGCCTTAAGGAAAATATTAAAAAAACACCACTGGGATAAATCTCTGGCCATCTATGTTGGTGATGAAGTCCGTGATGTTAAGGCGTGTCAAAAGATTAAAATGGATGTTATTGCGGTCAGCTGGGGTTTTAATGACCGCCGGATTCTTGAGAAAAATCATCCCACTTTCATTATTGACCGGCCGCAAGAGTTGCTAAAAATAATATCATCTAAACCAATGGGCTCTTCCTAATCGATAATGCAAATTTTTTAGCCGTCTTTCTCCGATGATTCTGGCCGGCACTCCTCCCACAATCGCATATGGCGGGACGTCTTTTGTCACTACCGCTCCCGCCGCCGCCACAGCACCAACGCCGATGCAAACTCCGGGCAAAATAATTGCCCTGGGTCCTATAAAAACGTAGTCGCCGATCGTTACCGGCCCGTTAATTTGGCTGAAATATTCGTCATTGACATCATGCTGAGCGTTGTAAATCATCACCTGCGAGGCGATATCGACGTGATTGCCGATAATCAATTTGTCCCGTCCGTCCAAGACAGCATTTTCTCCGATGATGCTGTCTGTCCCGATTGCGATATTTGACGGCTTGTAAAAACGCGCTCCCATGTGAATCGCCGAACCAGCCCCTATCTTTATTCCCGCCGTCCGATAAAAGAGCCGGCGGATGTGATGGGAGGGCAAATGACCGATGCAATGTAAGATGGCGACTTCAATCTCCAAAACAATCATCATTATCCTGTTTGTTATTTTCATCAAAACTCCCGTCAGACTTAATTTTTTTCCGGCCTTGTCACGAACAGGCAGTTTCATATTTCAAGATATATTATAATATAATATTATTCATGTTTCGATTCCGCCTAAAAACCGGGATTTAAGACTGTTGACGCGGCCTCCGAAAATAAAACGCTGGCGGGCAGAGGTTAGGTAAAGCCTTTCTTTGGCACGAGTCACGCCTACATAAAACAATCTTCTTTCCTCTTCCAGTTGAAAATAATCATCAAGACTACGGGAATGGGGCAGAATCCCTTCTTCCAAACCGACAATAAACACCACCGCAAATTCCAGTCCTTTGGCCTGATGCAAAGTCATCAACCGCACACCGGCCCGACGCGGTTGTTGTTTTTCCTTTTCAAAATATTCTGACTCAACCAGAGCCACCTGTTCAAGAAACTGATTTAAATCGGGAAAATTTATCGCTACTGATTTTAGTTCCTTAATGTTTTCCAGACGGCTATAGTCGTCTTCGTTATCTGCATCATAAATCTCGAGGTAACCTGTCGATTCAAATATTTCTTCCATCAAGCGTTCTGTCTTTTTTTGCTGCCAATGTTTATTTGACGCTTGATAATATCGTTTGAACTTTTCCCAGCGCCGTTTCCCCAGTTTTTTTATCCTTTCACTGACAAGCGAATCGGTCGGATTAACCAGCAACCGTAAATAAGCTAATACATCTTTGACCTCCCGGCGCTCATAAAATCTTGTCCCGCCGATCAAAACATAGGGAATACTGTAGTGCAACAGTGCTTCTTCCAAAATCCGGGATTGAGCATTGGTACGGTATAGAATCGCCATTTGATCTTTTGGATAATTATCCTGCAGCCTCAAAATTTCCCCGGCAACATAAACCGCCTCATCTTCCTCATTGCCTGCAGTTTTAAATACCAAATCCTCGCCTGAATTGTTTTTAGTAAATAAGTGTAAAATCGGATGGGTCTGGTTTTTGGAAATTATCTCATAGGCAAAATCCAGGATCTTTTGGGTTGAACGATAATTTTGCTCCAGATGATAAAGCCGGCTCTGGGGAAAGTCGATCTGGAACTTCTCTAGGTTGTGGATATCCGCTCCGCGCCAGGAATAAATACTTTGAGAAAAATCGCCCACAACCGTAATGTTTTGCTGGCGCTGTGCCAGCTGACGGATAAGAAAATATTGAGCGTAGTTGGTGTCCTGAAACTCATCAACTAAAAAATAACGAAAACGCTCCTGATAAGACTGCAAGACTTGAGCGCTTTTATTAAATAGCTGGGTCGTTTTCAAGATCAAATCGTCAAAATCAACGGCGCGGTTTTTTTCCAGATCCCTTTGATATTTTTTATAAATATTCGCGACCGCTGCTGCCTGATAATCGGAAAACGTCTCCAAATAGCGATCATCGGTGATTAACATTGACTTGGCGGCTGATATCCGGTTGACAAAATATGCCGGCGAGAATTTAATTTTGCCTTCTTTTTTGAGGATCTGCTTGATTAGGTTTTTCTGATCGCCTTCATCATAGATGACAAAATTATGATCCATTCCGATTTTTAGAGCATAACGACGCAATATCTGACAACAAAAGGAATGAAAAGTCCCGACAAATCCCAGCGGCTGCCGGATGCGCGCCTTCATTTCGCCGGCGGCTTTATTGGTAAAAGTAATCATTACAATCGACTTCGGGTCGACCTGATGGTTTTTAATCAGACTAATGACCTTAAAGACCAAAACGCGGGTTTTCCCCGAACCCGCGCCCGCTAAAATTACCGCCGGCCCGTCGGTTTGGCTAACCGCTTCCTGCTGCTGCCGATTTAAACTTTTGAATAAATCCTGATCCATAGTCTATAATGGTAACATATGCGTTATTTTATCGCCAACTGGAAAGCGGAAAAACAGCTAAGCGATTGTTTAGACTGGATCGATCAGTTTACTCAACTGGCGGCCAATTATCATAATCCCGATATCCAGATCGTCATCTGTCCGCCCGTTCTCTACCTCTCTCAACTTAAACAACATCTAAATTTATCTCGGCCCGGCATAAAATTGGGCGCGCAAGACGTCTCCCAGTTTGAAAGGGGAAAATATACCGGTGAAATCACCGCCCCGATGCTTTGCAAACTGATTGACTTTGTCATCATCGGTCATAGCGAACGCCGCCGTTACCTTGGTGAAAATGACAACCTGGTTTTGAAAAAAACCAGATTAGCCCATCAGTATGGGATAAAATCGATTGTCTGTGTTAGTAAAGTAGAACACACGATTCCGCCTGAAGCAGATTTTATCGCCTATGAACCGCCATCTGCGATTGCCACCGGCAATAATTACTCGCGGCAAGACGTGCTTGATTTTCGCTCTAAAATCAATTTACGATCACCAATGTGCTATCTTTATGGCGGCAGCGTCAACCGCTACAACGTTAATCAATATCTGTCGAGTACTGATATTGATGGATTCTTGATCGGAACAGCCGCGCTTAAGCCCAAGGATTTCTTTGGTCTGATTAACTTAAGCTAAAACATAAACGACACGAAAAAAACCGTGGCGGCCACAGCAAATATTATCAAGGAGTACTGAGTCCAACCGGTCTGAGGAAGATCTTGAATTTTTGTCGGGTTGACTGTCCCCTCAGATATAGCTAAGCTCGTGGTCGGCGAAACGTTGTTTTGCGCCAGCAAAATTTCAGTCGGCGTGACGGTGATATTGGGAGTAATCTGGTCATCTGTAAGCAGCGGAACAGGCGAAGTGGCCGGTGTGACCGTTGGCGGAATCTGCGATGCGCCATTCATTTCCGGCTCTTGCGTTGGAGTAAGCGGAGAAAGATTGAAGGCCAGCAGATAGGTTTTGTTGGCGGCTTTAGTTTTTTTAATCGTTGTGGCCGCCTGTTCTCCCGGCTCTTGCTTTAAAAGCAAACTGACATAAATCGCGCCCACCAACAATAAGCCTGTTGTTACTGCCAAAACGATCGTCGATAGTTTTTTTCTCATAGATTAATCGCCCAACCATCCGTCTTTTGCCGAGTGGAGTTGTGCTTCAATTTTAATTTGGGCGGCACCGGTCGCAATATGATAATTTTTATAATATACGTTTCTTGGCTGATTAAAGTTAACGGTAATATCCTCGGGCTTCCACTGACCGCTGCCATTGACGCGGATGCGTGCCCGATCAATATCCGTCTCTCTTATTGATTCTACAGCAATTAATACAAAAGCGCCATCTTTAAGATGGACTAAATCGTCTTTTTTTATTTCCTGCCAATCGCCGGTATAGAGCTTGATGCCGTTTGAAGCTAGCTCGTTGTATACGATTTTAACCGGCTCACTGTTGCCGGAGTCTTTATCTATCCCAAAAAAACCGATCAGAGTCACCCCAGCAAAGAAAATCGTCATGATAATCAGAATGATCATTAGCCATTGGTTATTTTTCTTGGCGAATTTATTCTCTGTTTTCTCGATTGTGATAGTGCTGAACTTCCCGGTCGATGGATAATTTTGAGTAAAGTTGGGGATATTCGGTTTGGCTCTAGCCTGCTTTTCCTTTTGGATCAGATAAAATTCGTAAATTAAAAATCCCGCTGTGATCAGAAAGGCCAAAACACTGATTTTGTTGATCGATATTAAAAACTTCATTACCTCGTCCATAGATTTATTTTAGCGAAAAATACTTTCAAAAAGCAAGCAGCATTATCAACCCGACAGCCGTTAACATAACGCTGCCGGCAAAAAGCACGGTTTGATTGATACCGGTCACCGGAGGACCGCTTTCGGCGGCTGTGGGACTGGGGATTTGGCTGGGTGACGGGAAGACGGTTGGCCACACCGTGACTGTTTGAGTTGGCGTAGCTTCGGCGGTTGCTTCTCCCAATACTTGCTCTCCGCTTTTGGCAATAGTAAAATGATGCGAAACGCTGGTTTTTTGATTTTGCTGGTTGATAATAGTCGCTTCCAACTGATAACTGCCCGGGTCAATGGAGGGAACAAACAATAATCGCCATTCTCCTTGCGAATCGGCTACCACCCGAAAGTTTTGCTGGGGGTCTGAATTGATTTTCAAATACACCGTAGCCTGAGGAGGCGCCGTTCCTTTTAGTAGGGGGCGGCTTACCGCGATAATGGCGTTGTCTTTGGGGTAAATGATCGAGAGAAGGGAGTTTTGGTTGGCTTTTTGCTGGTCAGTTGCTCCTAAGACTGTGTCATTATTGATTAGGCGATACGAACGCCCATCAGTTACAGTAGTCAGTGAAAGGAGCAGGGTCTTTAAGTCGGTTTCGATTAATGCATGTTTGGCACTTTCACCAATAATTTCAATGTTGATCTTTTGATCCCCGCTTAGGGGCAATTCCCGCGCTTCTCCGTCTGTTGTCTGCACGAAATAAGACAGCGGGATAATCCATTCGCCCGTTAACTTCGTTTGAGTCAACTGTGAGACATAATTACCAAACCTCATCATCACAAAAGCATTAGCCAAGGGTGAACCATCGGTTTTTACAACCTTGCCAAGCAAAGGGCGGGCCGACAAATCAGTGATTGTATTAAGAGGAGTGGAAAAAGATGCCGGCGTTTGATTGAGCGTTGGAATTACAGTTGATCCGGAGACAATTCGAAAATAATAGCGCCTCTGAGGCGACAGCTGATCGATTTGGACATAGTGATGGCGATATTGCCCCTTATCTTTTTTTTCAAGATCGCGCGCCTCACCGGCGACCGCATCTAAAGCGTCGGGTTTGACGCCATATTGCAGATAACCAGTTTCTTCCTTTTGCGACTGCCAAAATATTCCCGCTCCCTGCGGAGTCAAATTAACCAGTTCATAGTTGATGACTGACTGGGCGCTTTTGGCTTTGGAAGGAACTGTAGTTTTGCTCAACAATGCCGACGCAAACAATATTATGCTTAAAACCGCTACCCCGACCAAGATAAACGAAATTTGGCTTTTTTGACGGAAATAATATTGACTGTAAGACATAATAATCAGTTCTCGATGAATTTCTTTTTTAAAAGATCAAGCACTTTGATATCAATGTTGTAGGTGGTAGTGTTAACTGGCTTCATTTCCAAATCCTTATAGGGACTTTGTTTGATGTGATAAACATCGATGACCATCCAGGCAACCACTGTCAGAAAAATGCCGATGGCGATGATTAAGATCTCTTTGCGATTCATAAATAATAGCCGTCAAGCTCAAACTGAACTTTTAAAGCCGCGCTTCCGCTGGACGCAGGCAAACCGTTGGCAATGGTTAGTCTTCTAATTTTTTTTAGGCGGCGCTGATCCAATAATCTATTAATAAAAGCCTGGGCTTGTTTGAAGTCAGATTCGCCCTCCAGAGATATTTTTACACCGCTAAAATTGGCTTTGTCGGAATTTTCATGCTTAAGGTCAACCTGATCAATATTAAATTTTGTTATTATCAAGCCGGCATTTGAGGCCGACTTACTTACGTCATTGACCAGTCCGCCTATATCCGGCACCGCAGGGATTGCCTCCGTCAAAAGATACAGATTGTCCCTGGCATTTTCCAATTTTGATTGGACATCAACAATACTCATAATGACGGCCTGATAATTGTTGTCTAAATTTGTTAACTCGGATTTTTGTTTTTGTAACGAAAAAATCAAACTGATATTTGGTTTAATCACAAAAATAATAAAGAAAGAGAAAATTAAGAAAAACCCTATTGAAAAGCTATAGTCTTTAATTTTTCTTCCCAACAATCTTCTTTGTAACTCGTTTTTATTCATGGCGATTGATGAAAATTAGTTAGTACAAAATTGGTTGAATACCCGCCCTCAGTCTTTTGCACCTTCCTCAACTGGACTAAGGCAAAACGGCTTTCACGATTTAATTTATCGGTAAACAATTTGATTATTAAAGCGTCTTTGCTTATCAATTCCACGTTCAAATTATTGTCCTCGATAATCATCCGGCTGACCGTCATGCTTTCAGGAAAACGACTGACAAAATAATTAAGCATGGCCCGCTGAGTTTCTTGATCGCGCGCTGTCTTGTCGACATAATTGATGGTGCGCTCGACCGCTTCAGCCTGTTTAAGAAGCGGTTTGGAGACCGTTACTATTTCCTGTTTCTGGTTTAAGGCATCTTTTAAATCAACAATTTCCTGATCGATTTTGAAACGGTAAAAAAATACCCCAATTATTACCGTCTGGGTGATCACTAAAATGTAACGCAAGTAATTTAAGGAAAAATAGATAACCTTGTCAATTAAGGTCTGTTCTTTTAACGGAAAAAGATTAATCCTGTATCTCATTTTTTGTTGGAACGGATTAATAATTTGCTTACGCGCGATTTTAGCCGAGCTGCCTTGCGTTTGTGAATGACTTTTCGTTTGGCGGCCTTATCTATTATGCTGTATGCTTTTTTTAGTTCGGCCGAACCGTCTTTTTTCCCGACCGATTTTTTGATTGAATGCAATGTTTTTTTTATGGCTCCGTAATACAGGTTGTTTCTTTGTGTGCGTTTGCGGTCCTGTCTTAATTTCTTTTGAGCTGATTTAATATTTGGCATTTTTTACCACCTCCTTCTTAAGCTTACGATAATTTAAGCGGTTTTTATAGCTCGTAATCTTGGCTGAATAACTTTTGACCGTAATTGCCGTTAAACTTCAGTTCAACGGTAATTTTACCGACGACATCGTGATAGATGCAGGTCCCCGACGAACAAGTGCCCAAATCACGTTTCAATTGATAATCGGTAGCGTTATTTTCCAAAGTAATTGTCCCGATGATCCCCTGCAAACCCTGTTGTTTGGTATGATATGAAAGAGAATACTCAATCGTTTGCGTCTGATTGGGAATACCTTTAATGTCCAACTGGACACTGTGACGATTGTTGACGGCCGTCAACATAACCTTAGTCTCCGAGGTAACGGTGGGAATGACTGCCTCACCCGAATTATCGAGGCCGTTGCTTGCGGCGCTTTTATTAGGTGCAACCGGCTGCGGCTTTAACATAACGACCGCTATTGCTATCAAAATCAGTGCTGCGACCGCCACCGCCACCAAGACAAAAATATTTTTTTTACCCATATATCGACAAATAATTAATAATAATTTATTTTCTTTTGCAAATAAAATAACAGCTGGTCAATTTTGACGCGCACCTGTTTCATGCTGTCGCGTTCGCGGACGGTAACCGCCTGGTCCGATAAGCTATCGTAATCAACGGTAATACAAAATGGCGTCCCGATTTCATCTTGGCGACGATACATCTGACCGATATTGCCGCTATCATCAAATTCTGAGTGGAACCGATTCTTTATGTTGTGATAAATGGTTTTTGCTAAAGCGCGCAGCTTTTCTTCTTTTTGCAATGGGAAAACCGCTACTTTTACCGGCGCAAGGTAGGGTATTAACCGTAAATATACTCGTTTTTTCCCATTCACCGCCTCTTCCCTATAGGCGTCTTGAAGAACGATGCCCACAAGACGCGATAATCCGAAAGTCGGCTCAATCACGTGAGGAATGAATCTTACCCCGGTTTTCGGATTAAGATAGCGCAGATCTTTTCCCGAAATTTTCATATGATTCTTCAGGTCAAAATCGGTCCGATAAGCCAACCCGAACATTTCCAGCCATCCTTGGGGATATTGGTACTCGATATCCATTGTCTTGGTTGAATAATGTGAACGCTCAAACTCCTCATGCTCGCGCCAACGCAGATGTTGCGGATTAAGACCGAGCCCGACCGCAAAATCCCACATTATTTTCTGCCAGTAAGCATACGTTTCCTGCCATTGTTCCGGTTGAATAAAATATTCAAATTCCATCAAATCAAACTCCAACGTTCGATGGACGGCGTTTCCCATCGTTATTTCGTTGCGAAACGCCTTACCTTGTTGTGCAATTCCAAAGGGGATACGCATCCGCAGCGAATCGATAACGTTTTTATAATTTAAAAAAACTCCTTGAGCAATCTCTCCGCGCAGATAGACTAATGATTTATCACCTTCGATAATTCCAATATGGGTTGTAAATAATAAATTAAATTTCCTAACGTCGGTCAAATCGGTTGCACCGCATTTCGGACAGTGCAACTTGTTGTTTTTAATGATCTTTGTCAACTCATCAACCCCAAGCCCTTCAACTTTTTTCCCTTTTATTTGTCCTTCGATTAAATGGTCGGCACGAGTACGATTATGACAGTTCCTGCAATCAACTAGAGCGTCATTAAAACCTGTAACATGCCCCGACGCCTGCCAGACGCGAGGATTTTGCATAATTGCAGCATCAATTCCTACCATATCATCGCGATCAAGAACGAATTTCTTCCACCACAAATCACGCAGATTATTCTTTAGCAGAGTCCCATAATAGCCAAAATCCCAACAGTTGGCCATCCCTCCGTAGATTTCGGAGGAAGGATAAAAAAAACTGCGTCTTTTAGCTAAGGCGATAATTTTATCCATAATTTCATTATATACTACCGGTCGGGATTTTTTCACCGATGATTTGTCCGAATGCCGCCAATACATCGGTTAAAGACAAAATCTTATCTCCATAACCTAACGATTTTTTTAACCGGTTTAAAGCTTCATTTAAGCGTTTTTTATTAAAAACATCCGATTTGGCCAGCTCTATCAAAAAACGCAGTGCTAACTGGTATACTTCCTGTTCTTTTTGCTCTTCGGGCAGGATACGGTCGAGTATGAACAGCAGTAAATAAAGAGCGTCGATCTTATTTTGGTCTTTCTTGATACGGGAAAATGAAGAAATTAGCCCGGTCTCCTGCAGATAGTAGAATTGGTGGTGTCTGCGGCAACTGATGTTTACTAAATTACCGGTTTGGACATGGGACAGTCTTTTGCTGGTGATTTTTTTTATGCCCTTGGCGTAAAGCCTGAGTTTTCCAAGTTCCAGGCTGAAAACGGTCAATATCTGATCACTGTTAGGCAGGTTTATTTTCTTTAAAACCAGGGCGGGCGTCTTAACCTGAGTGGACATAGGGAAGACGGACAATGTAAAAAAAGATTACTTGATTTCACGATCTTTATCCAAGATACCATCGTACAGCTTTTTGCCGTTAAACTCGACCTTTAATTTGTTGCCGTCAGTCCCAGGTTGCTTTTGCACCAGAATTTTGTAGTCGTTGCCGGTAATGCTGTTTGGCAGCCGGTATTTAACGATCACCTTTGCCACTCCTTCAGGATTGACTCTTAAAAATCCGGAAAACACGGTTTTGCCAAGTTCTTCATAGGTTTCAACCGGCATTTCTGATCCCTGAAGGGAAATGAGCCGTGAACCTTTCGGGACATAAAATCTGATCCAGTTGCGAAGCGGAGCATTAAGACATAAACCTCCCCGTTCCAAATTACAGTCTGAAGCCGGGTAAGGATTTTTGAACTCGATCGTCACTTCCTTTTCGATCCCTCCTCCCGTCACTTTGGCAAGCGAGGTAATGGATTCGGAAACAAAGAGATTGGATTTGGCTCCGGCGAAATTGACGTTATTGATGTGTAGATAGTCGCCATTATACTCGCGAATCCTGCCGCCGTAGTTTAATTTTTCAATTGACCTCTGTACCTGCGGATCGGTAAAATACAAAAGAATATGTTTTTCATCCATATTCTTAAACATTGTCTGGACCAACATTCCCCAATATTTTGACGGCGAAAATCCGATCGCCTTATAGAATAAGGCATACATCAGATCGCCCAAAATCCCTTTACGATCTTCCTTAATATACCCGACCGGCCGATCGATTTCATCGAGTAATCTATAGATTACCTGCGGACAGTTACAGCGTTTGTCGTTTGCAGCCGAAAAACGGATACCGCGCACGTCTGTATCGCCGAAAATCGTCAACATATCAACTAAAATCTTGGTATCCAAAGCAATCACCCCGTCATATTTAATTTTAACATTGCTTTTATCATAGAGGCTGTTAAACAGTTCAATCGACTTGACAAAGTCGGGCGACAAATTACTGTCGCGGATATAGAACCTGTTGACCCCCTTATGGTAAGTCAAAATTTCTTTGGGGGCAACGGGATGACTGCTGATTGAATCATCCAGGCTGTAGATATCGGTGGAGCGCTCGATGCGCATTTTTCCGTCCTTAATCCTAAAGATGGCATAAGCAGTTAAAAAGCCGCCCGTTGCCCGCTTTTCCTTGTCGTTCTGAAACAGGATAAGGTAAGTTTTCTCTTTGTCTTTGCCGAAAATCTCCGGCAATTTTTTCAACAGGGGTTTGGCGTCAACGAACAACGTCGACATGTCCAAAAACTGAGTCTTCAGGCTGATTAGACGGCTGCGGATAGTGGTTTTTCCAATTTTTTCCGGATATTTATTAACGTCAATCGTATTGATTTTTTCCTCGGCCGCTTGAATATCGGCGGAGATGGAGTCGATTTTTTTCAGCATCTTATCCAAAGTAAGAATGGCTGTTTGTAAACGATCCTCCGACGATTTTTCCACAAACGAAACCTCGCCCTTTTTAAATCCGATTAAATCAGCGTAAGGAGTAATCGCAACCACCGCTTCTTTTATCGCCCTCAACAGATCATCGCCTGCGCTAATTCCTGTTTTAAAATCTGACACATAAGGGATAAACGAGAGCCAATATACCGCCTGAGCTTCTTTTTTAAAATCGGCGTAACGGGCGCCGACCACATCGATTTGTTTGCTTATTAAATCAATATTATTTTTTTTAAAGACGCTCTTTAACTCCTGTCCTGCCGCAGCAACAGCTCCAGCTTTGACCTTTATTTTTAAAAATGGCCGATAAATAGCAAAATACCCTACCGCTAATATAAATATGAATAATAGTCCAACTCCGACCAAGATTTTTTTTACCATTGTTTTATAAATCAACTCTTAATTTCCCATCCCAAATTATATCAGACCGCTCCTTTACCCGTTATCATAATCAACGGAGTTTTAATAATGATAGTCAAGTCTTTTATTAATGATAAATGATTAACGTATTTCGCGTCAATAGCTATCCGTTTGTCAAAATTGATTTCAGAACGGCCCGTTACCTGCCATAAACCGGTAATGCCTGGTTTGACCGAAAGCACTTTCCTTACCAGTTGTTTGGTGTGGGGATATTGATCCTGCTGATGATTCAGTTCATCGGGATAATATGCGCGGGGACCAACCAGACTCATATCTCCTTGTAAAACGTTAACCAGTTGGGGGATTTCATCAATTGAATGTTTGCGTAAAAATTTTCCTACCCGCGTGATGCGCGGGTCCTTCCTCAGTTTATAGCTGCCTTTTTTATATTCAAGGTAAAGCTTTTTAAAACGCGGGTCCTTTCGCAGCAGATGATGGGCATTAACAATCATCGAGCGGAACTTGTACATTTTAAATTTCTTTCCGCCTTTCCCGATCCGTTCCGGGACATCGGCAAAAATCGGACCTGGAGTATCGACTTTGATGGCGACGGCCGCAATTAGACAAAGAGGTGAAAATAAAACCAGCAATATGGCCGACCCGAAAATATCAATCAGGCGCTTAGTAAAATTGCAGTATAATTTGCCGCGCAAGACATTCATGGGGAGGTTAGATTAATTTTTCATGTTCTGTTCCTTCAAAATTTTCTACGATTTTTTTAATTTTAGGGACAGATTCCTTTTTTGCAATCAGTAAAACATCGCCGGTATTAACAACTATATGCTCGTCAAGATCAATCCCGACAATCAACTTTTTCTCTTCATAATTGTAGATTAAAGAATCGCGCACATGTTCAAGATAAACCTTGCCGCGGATTACATTTTCATAAGGAAAAGTTTCAAGCGCTTCCTTTAACGCCTCCCAGGCTCCAATATCACTCCAGCCGATATCTTCAACTATTACCTGAGCATCTTTTTTATCAAGATTTTCTAAAATTGCGTTGTCAAAAGAAATACTTTCAACCTGTCCATAAGTTTTTTTCAGATTGCTTAAATAACCGGATCTTCCATAATAATTGAGAATTTTTAGAGTATTTTTATATATATTTGGTGCAAATCGAGCAAATACCTGCATAATAAATTCGGGAGTAGTGACGAAATACCCAAGGTTCCAAGCGTAATTTCCCGATTTAAAAAACTGGGCCGCAGTCTTCTGGTCTGGCCGGTACTTAAAACCCTTAAACTCATAAAAACTAATTTGTTTTGCTTCATGTAGGCGCTTGCCGATATGAATGTACCCCAGATTGACGCTGGCAAACCGCGGCTTATGACTAACAAAAACAATTTTATCAGGCGATTTTTGAACATAATCGCCTGCGTTTTTTAATATTTGTTTGAATAGTGCGACTTGTTTGACTAAATGATCGCTCCAAAGGATAGCAATCGGCTCGTATGGATATTTTTGGTGCAAAATCCCGACTGCCAAAGCAATCGCCGGACCCACATCCTTTTTCTCCGGCTCGAGGATTAAATTGTCTTTAGGAATCATCGGTAATTGCTCACGAACAATCTCTTCATAGGCGAGATTCGTTGATATGTAGATATCTTTTGCCTTAAAATCCGGCATTAATCGGTCAACCGCCAACTGCAATGTCGATTTATCGCCGATCAGTTTATCGAATTGCTTTGGAGATTTTTTACGAGACAACGGCCACATCCGTGTTCCAGTACCGCCTGCAAAAACAACGGCTTTCATAAATATAAAAATGAACTAACGAACTTTGCCTGGCTAAATTTTAAACATTGAGCTGTTCCTAAACGCCCGGTTGATTCTTTAAGCTTTGTTAATATTTTATCATATTTAAGCAGGGTTTGTTTGAGGCTCTCAAATGTTTGCTCCTTAAAAAAAATGCCTGTTTGATGGGAAAGCACTGTCTCAGTTGCCCCTCCTCTTTCAAAGGCGATTACCGGACAGCCGAAAAACTGCGCCTCAAGGGCGGAAAAACCAAAATCTTCCTCCTGAGGCATAATTAAAGTCTGAGCATTGGTATATAATTCTGCCAGTCCCTGATCGCCGACATCAGACAAAAATTGAATATTGGGCTTTGCCTGACGCCTTAATTTATTCTCTAAACTCCCCTTTCCGACGATAATTAATTGCCGCCCCAACTGATTGAAAGCTTCAATCACTAAATCGACGCGTTTATAAGGCTCCAGACGAGAAACTACCAAATAGAAATTTTTATTTTTGATCTCTAGTTTTGATCTTTGATTTTTGATCTTTGATTTTATATGATTCCAGTAGTCTCCGTCAAAACCCGGATAAACAATTTCAGCCTGACGATCATAATATTTAAGACAACGCTCACTCACCGTCTTTGAGATGGCAATAATTTTGTCTGGTCTTTGGGCGGCCAGATAATCCCATTTTTTCAGCGATTGAAAATATAGCTGACCAATTCCCCTTTGCCAACCCGATAAATACTGCTCTGGATAAAGCCACAGATAACGAGTTGGTGTCAAGAGATAACAAAGATGAAACGTATCGGGTTTAGTGATTATGGACTTGGCAAAGGATGAGGTAACGGAAATCACCAGATTATAGCCGGTAAAATTAAACGATTCAAAAGCATAAGGGTAAAACGGAAAAGACAATCGCCGATTTTTTTTGATAAAACCCGGTAAGTCCCGGATAAATGAAGTTATTATCTTTAAATCTTTTGCCCATTTGGCTTTTGTTAAATCAACATAAGACGTGAAAAAATCAGCTTGAGGGAAAATGGTGTGAAGTTGTGACAAAACCCGCTCTACCCCGCCCCAGCTGTCAATCCAATCGTAAACGATGGCGATTTTTTTGTCGACAACAGCTTTTCCCATTGACAGGAAATAAACTAATATGCTAAAATTTAGTCAATCATCAGGGAGAAAACGAACCATAGACTGCGTGTCTATGAGCAACGCCTCCCCTTTTTTATTTTATCTTTAATCCCAGTTTGTCTTTATCAAAGATCAAAAAAGTTTTATATTTTTGAAATTTACGAAGCAATGATGATTCTGATTTAACATTAGGAATAATTATCCTTAAAAGCTTTTTTTTCTTCTCTAAATAATCATATAAACAGAAATAATCACCATCACCCGCAACAAAAACTGCTTTTTGATAATGTGGGTATTGTATTACAGCTGAATGAAGAACTAACTCCGCGTCAACGTTGCCCTTGGGTTTGCCTTGTTGGTCATTAACCGTTGGCTTAAAAACTAATTCATATCCACAGGATTGTAAAAACTTATACAGCTTCCAATTTTTCTTAACATAACCAATAAATAAAAAGGCTTTATTAACTTTAAATTTATCGGTTAAATACGTCTTAAATTTTTTAAAATCAAGCTTCCAACCCTTATATAGTAGTTTTTTGTTTTTATAAATATCCTTACTCGTTCCCAAATTTAAATTCTGACTATCGATAAAGGCGAATATCGTATTTTTCATATTAATAAACATTAGATTCAAAACATGCAATCGAGTTTTCCAGATTTATCTTTACAAACAATTAAAGCAACAGCTTCTGGATAACGTTTCTTTACGGCCAGTTCCGTATCTATTGATTTCATATTGGTAATAGTTTAATTATACAAATCGACCTAAGTAATTTCAGCACGCTTGCGATTATTTTACCGTATAATAACTCCCCTTGGTCTTGCCGATTTTTACTATCAAGTCCTGTTTTACTAACTGTTGAATATCATATCTTAAAGTTCGCTTTGGTATTCTTAAAAAACGGCGGCGCAAAAAATCAAAGGAAACCGTCCTGTGCTCTTTTATTATGGACCATATTTCTTCTTGACGCGGCGGTAGATAGATTTTGTCTGATTCCTTAATCGCATTGTGTAATTCGATCTTGACATCATCCAATGTTTTCGTATAAGCCGTCAACATAAAAAGCAAATAGTCACTGGTATTTTTTAAACCAATATCTAAAGCATAATAATAATCAGCTTTATGATTGTCAAAATACTCCTCAACCGGAACGCATAAGCCAAAATCATATTTTTTCAACCGCAGCACCAATGGTATTAATAATCGTCCAACACGACCGTTACCGTCAATAAACGGATGAATTTTTTCAAATATTAAATGGCTGATAAGGGCAGTGATTATCGGAAACTTCTCTTGATCCGAATTAATAAACGACACCAGCTGACCAATAAGCGGGTTGATTTTTGACGGTGGCGGTGGCAAATAAACAGCTACACCTGTCTCATTAAAAATTGCGCCCATATCTTTGCGAAAAAAACCCACCTCATTTGTCAAATCTCTCATTACTATTTTATGTAAGGATAAAAAACTTTGTTTGGTGATGGATTTTCCATCAGATAAGACTTCTGCAATAAATTTTGTCGCGTGCAAAATATTGTCAACCTCTTTTTTTCGCAAGTAATCAGTGCTTTGTAATAGGCTGGGTTCTGTTAACGGATTCCCTTCAATTCTTGCAGAGTAAAGCGAGCTTTTCAGAAGGCTCACTCTTTGAAGTTTTTCTTTTATTTCTGGCTTTGGGTTTAATGATTGGAACAACTGCCTGAAAGCATCAATCTTAGCAATCAAATACATTATTTCCGCGCTGATTATGTAACGAGGAGGGATTTTCATCAACAATATGATAACAAAAATTGACAAAAAAATCTTGCCGAATATTGCCAAATTTTGCCTAATATTACCGAATATAATTTTTTTCGTTGCGAAAAGCCACGCGACGCATCGTCTCCGAAAGAATTTTTTTGCGCATCCGCAAACTTAAAGGTGTCACTTCCAATAACTCATCCTCACCAATAAAATCCAGGCATTGCTCCAAACTAAGCTTGGTGGCCGGAGTGAGAGGCATCGATACGCCCTCTCCCGCCGAGCGGTTATTGGTCAACTGCTTGGCTCTGCAGACATTAACGCCGATATCCTGTTCCCGACTCGACACTCCCACTACCATCCCTTCATAAATTTCCTCACCAACCCCAACAAATAAAGTCCCTCTTTCCTGGGCATTAACCAATCCGTAAGTTAAGGAAATACCAGGTTTTGTTGCCACTAACGCACCATTTCTTAGTGATTCCATCTTTATTCCTTTGGGCCGATAACCCAAAAAAAAGGTATTCATTACAACCGTGCCTCGTGTTTTAGTTAAAAGAATGCTTCTAATTCCCAGTAGATTTTGACTGGAAATATTAAATTTCAAACGGACATTGTCGTTGTGGTCAGCAACCATATCCTTCATAATTGCCTTACGTTTCCCCATCTCTTCGCTTACTTCCCCTAAATATTTCTTGTTAACGTCGATCGTAACTTCTTCATATGGTTCGCAAATTACCCCATCAATAGTTTTGTATATTACATGCGGCTTGGATATCTGCATTTCAAAACCTTCCCGACGCATTGTCTCGATCAAGATCGCCAAGTGCAATTCTCCTCGGCCGTAAACGACAAAATCAGCTCCCTCATCATTCGGTTCGATTCTTAAGCCAAGATTTGTTTCCTTTTCTTTCATCAGTCTTTCTTTTATTTGTCTGGATGTGCAAAATTTACCTTCCCGCCCTGAAAAAGGACTGGTATTGGGCCCGATCGTTACTTTAATAGTCGGTTCTTCCACCTTAATGGCCGGTAGATTTTCGGGAAACTCGGGATCGGTTACGGTTTGTCCGATTGTCAGCTCGGGAATACCCGCAATGGCAACGATATCTCCTGCTGTCACTTGGTTAACCTCTTGTTTATTTAGGCCTGAATAAGTGTATAGTTTTTGTGCCAGGTAGCTTCCGACCGGTTTATTATCGGCAACGAGACTAACCGCATCCCCTTTATCTAAGGTACCACGATTAACTTTACCGATACAAAGTTTTCCTACATAATCATCATAGTCTAGTGTCGAGATCAGCATTTGGAAGGGCTTTTCTTGACTGACTGCAACATTTGGAAATTCTTTAAGAATAGTGTCGAGCAGTGGGACCAGACTACCGGCCATCTGTTCTTTATAATTCGAAGGTAACTGATAAAATGCTTTACCATCCCTCCCGACCGCGTATAATGTTGAAAACGACAACAACGAGTCATTCTCGGCCAATTCAAGAAATAAATCTTCAACTTGATTAACCACTTCGACCGGCCTGGCATCTTTCTTGTCGATTTTATTGATCACCAAAATGATCGGCAAGCTGTTTTGGAGTGCTTTTTTCAAAACAAATTTTGTTTGCGGCAACGGGCCTTCGGCCGCATCAACCAAAAGCAGCGCGCCGCTGGCCATATTGATTATCCGCTCCACTTCACCGCCAAAATCCGCATGTCCGGGAGTATCGATAATATTGATTTTTGTTCCTTTATAAAAAACGGCGGTGTTTTTAGCAAGGATGGTGATCCCTTTTTCTTTTTCAAGATCGTTGGAATCCATAATTAAAACCTCCTGCATCTCCTTTTGATTGGCGCGAAAAGTATGGGTCTGTTTTAAGAGAGCGTCAACCAAGGTTGTTTTACCATGATCGACATGAGCAATAATGGCGATATTACGAATCTGCATACTTTAATTTCAAAGTTTATAAAATCAAAAATTATGAAGGTTATAATAGAGTTGTATTATATCAAATTTTGCTTTTCTTTTTTAATCTGTAAGTCGGAATAATCTGTAAAACTTCTCCTTCGTTATCCTCAATCGTAGTAGCCCCTGAAACGCGCTGATATTCGTATAAATACCCGGATAGCGCTTCTTGCGCTGCTTTGATTTCTTCGCGAATTTGCCGAATTTTAGCAGTTACAGTCTCTACTTCCGGTTTTTTAGTAATTGACTGTTTGACGGCGTTGCGCTCGCGACTGGCCGCCTTGACCTTTTCTTCTTCCTTAGCATAATTAACATCGTTCTTAAACGCATCGTCAAATATCTGACGAGTAAGTTTTAAGTCTGATTTTAGTTTGTCGATATCGGCCAGATAGCGTTTGATGATGGTCGTCAGCTCAACCGCTGCCAGTGTTTGCTTGTCATCATTCATGAGAAAGTTCGTTTAAATTAGTAATGTTTACAACCACTCGACAAAATCACAACCTATCGCAACACGATTGTCCCGATCCCAACTGTTGGTTGAGCATTTTTTCAGTCGTTTGCCCGCGGCGGTCGTCACCAAAACAAGTTTGGCGCTACATTTTGGGCAAAGCTCTTCTAACGGCTCGGTAGCCGCCTTTAACCATTCAAAATAATCGCAGCCGCTGGCGGTTCTAGTTTTAGGATCCCATTTGTTGGTTGAACAGCGCTTCATTTTCTTTCCGAAACGGGTGGTCACTAGTACTAAAGAGCTTCCGCATTTGGGACAAGCTTCCTCCAATGGTTGAGGAGGAGTAGACAACCATTTTACATAATTGCAACCGTCAACCGTTCTTGTTTCCGGATTCCATTTCCCATTTGAGCAGCGCTGTAACTGTTTACCCGATTTAGTCGTTTCCACTTCAGACAACGACGCTTTGCATTTTGGACATAGATTTGTATCTGTCATAGAGAAAAAATAATTAATTAACAATATTAAAAGGTAAGATAAAAATTGCGTTTTGTCAACGGGATATAGACATCATGGTGTCGTGATAAAGTCTATAGGTCGCCTTGGCCATGGCTGGAAAGGAAAAACGTTCCATTTGATGATATTGAATTTTGCTTGATTTTTTATCAACGAACATCTGAATTTTACAAATCATGTCTTGAAGGCTGTTTGGATCGAATGCCAGATATTGATCTCCCAACAACTCCCGAAAAACCGCGATATTTGAAGCCAGAATAGGCAGATGAAAATGCATCGCTTCAACGATCGGCAAACCAAATCCTTCAGACAATGAAGGATGAATTAGACCTTTGGCTTTTTGATAGCAGAAAATTAACCCGCTCATCGTTACTTTATCATATAGAATGATCCTCTTGTTTTGACCCAGTTTATCGATCAAATCCAACAATGACAAGGCAAAATAATCTCGCGGCCCGATCAATATTAGTTTCGCGTCCGTTTGCACTTTTGAATAGGCAGCAATTAATTTTTCGACGTTTTTATGGGGATAAAAATTACCAACATAAATATAGAAAGGCTGAGTGATCGATAAAAAGTCCGCTGAAGAACTTCCATTATTACTTAATAACTCATGGTTCACTCCTTCATATATCGGATAGATTTTATTGCCAACTGCTTGGCCGTATAGTTGAGCGATTTGCTGCTTTATTGTTTCTGTCGGTGTAATGATTCTTTTTGCGTTCATAATCTGTTCCCGCAATACAAACCTATAGACATGATATTTACCCCAATAAACCAACGGGTGGCGGGTTGAAGCTTTGCCTGTCCTCAACGATAAAGGCGTGATGTCATGAATGGTAGCGATAAAAGGCCGGCGGTAACAGACCGGATAACTAAAATAGGTAAAATGCATAAGGTCAAGTTTGTCGCGATATAGCGTCTGACAAAAAACCGTCTGCTCGGCCACGCTATGCCAACAAGCATTTACCGGCCTAATGATGAAATTTTGAGAAAGCTGGATCTTGCGGCAATCTTGCTGCATCACATAAACATAATAGCGTTGACTGCCACCCATCTTTGCCAATTCATTTAATAAATTACGCAGATAAACCCCGACGCCGGTCTGGAAGTATAACCGCCCGTCAATGCCGATCGTTTTCATGAAAGTTTTTTTCTTAAATCGATAAAAAGATAAACCAGCCAATTGAGCAAAAAGTGATTGTGAAGTGCATAGTGCTTGCGGTAGAAAACAGTCATCGCTTCAAAAAAAGGCGATTTACGAAAACCGCTCTGATGTTTGAGGTGAAGTACCTTATAACGCGGATAAAAAATAAAGTCGTAGCCCAGCTGCATTATTCGATAAGACAGGTCTAAGTCCTCACCATACATAAAAAACGATTCATCAAAACCCTGGAGGCGGTCAAGTAAAGACTTGCGTGTCAGATAAAACGCCCCGCTGCCCGAACCGATCTTATGGATTTTTGTCAGATTTTGGCCGATCATATGATAGCCGCCAAATACGCCGCCAAGCTTCTCCAACCCCAAAAAATAGGTAAATGCATTCCACACGGTGGGAAAACCCCGATGACAAGCCGGATCCATATGGCCGTTTTCCAGGCGAACGTCCACCGTCAAGGCGCCGACTCGGGCGTTTACTTCAAAATAATTCAATAACTCGTGAAAATTGACCTTGCGGCAAATCACGTCGGAATTCAAGAACAAAACGTATTGTCCCGATACTTTCTTTATCGCCTGATTATTCCCTTTAGTAAAACCGAAATTTTCCTTATTGGCGATTATTTTGACTTTTAGTTTCCTTATCTCTTGTACCGAACCATCGGTCGAACCGTTATCAACCACAATCAATTCATATTTTAACGCTGGCGATATGCTATTTAAACAATCGATCAGGGCCGTAATGCATTGTTTGGTGATTGTTTTGGTATTGTAAGAAAGAATGATCACCGACAACTGGATCATAAATTTATATTATACTATAGCAACTTGTCCTTAGCGTTTTGGAGATTGTTTGGCTCGGCGAGCTTTACCCCCTGTCCCGACTTTGCGTCTTTCACGAGTGCGAGGATCACGGACCAGCAACTTTTCTTTTTTAAGAATAGGCCGATATGCCGATGAATCGACCAACAATAAAGCGCGTGCCAACCCTTGCCTGATGGCTAAAAGCTGACCGTTTCTGCCGCCTCCGTGGGTAGTAATAGTTACTGCAAATCGGTCTTCATTGTTGGTTAACCGCAGAGGAATAAGATATCGTAATTTATCAGCAGGATTGGGAAAAATTTGGGCAATGGGTTTTTTATTAACGACGATCTCGCCACGGCCGACTTTTTGACCGTTCGCTGCTACTCCTTCGGCTTTGGTCAAGATATTAAGACGAACGCGCGCTACCGCCTCTTTATGACGGCCGGTCGCCTCATAATATTGAATGTTTTTTGACCTTTTGGGCATGATATATGATTAATTGTTAATTTTTGATAATTCTTTTTGATAAGGATGTTTGGCGCCGGAAAAAACATAAAGGCGGCCTAATCGGCGTTGGCGATGTTTATTTTTTGGCAGCATACCACCCACGGCGCGCCTGATAATTTCGCTGGGTTTCCGCTTAAGAAAAGCGGAAAAACTGGTGATACGCAGTCCGCCCGGATAGCCGGAATAATTTGTATATGTTTTAGTTTGCGCCTTTCTGCCTGATAGTTTGATTTGGCGAGCATTAATCACAACAACATAATCTCCCATGTCTAAATAGGGAACATAGTTGGTTTTATGTTTTCCTTGCAATAAACCGGCAATCTGAGTTGTGATTCTTCCCAATGTTTTATCCTTAACATCAACCAAGTGCCAGCGACGTTCAAGCGATTTTATTGTTATCGGTTTGGTAGAGACAGTTAAATTGAGCATATTACTTATTTTTAGGGCTGTTAGATTTTGGTAATTTTTCCGGTTTTTCCCGATTGGTCTTTCTGTTTGAATTCGTTTCAATAACCACCGGAACCGACCAGCTTAGCCGAACCATCATTGCTCCGTCGGAAATACGTCTGGTTAGTTTTTCCATCTTTACATATCCCCCGACCGTCTTTGAAACAACCGGTCCCACATTTACATAAAGGCCGTTAATAAATCGACGATGCGAAAGATATCTTAATAAATAGTTATAATTGGCTGGATTTTTCTCTTTTAGTTTTTCAGCCAATCTCTCGATTAATGAACGCGCTATTCTGGCCCGTTTTTGGGTTGTGACCAATCTGCCGGAACGAAAAAAATTATAAACCAATTTTTTGACCAGCGCCCGATTGGAATCATAGCCGTATCCGAATTTGATTTTTCTCATTTTAAGAAAAAAGGTTATTTAAGCTCCACTCCGATTTTTTTCAGTTCCTCATCAATCAATACAATTGATTTTTTACCCAACCCTTTTAAGCCAATTAATTTTTCCCGACCCGCCGTCACCAAATCGGCCACGGTCTCGATATTTTCCCGAAGCAGCGCGTTAACCACCCTGGATGGAAGGTTCAGCTCGTCGATAATAATTTCAAAAAGACGTTTATCAGTTGCCGCTTGGGCACTCACTGCACCCTGGATTTCTTTTGTTTCCTTAATCTGATCGTTGCCTGACAAAAAATGGGCGAAATGTTTTGCGAGAATTGAGGCCGCCGTTTTTAAACCTTCCTCGGGCGTCAGACTACCGTTGGTTTCAACGTCGAGAATTAGACGATCATAGTTGGTTTTCCTTCCTACCCTGGCCGGCTCAACTTTAAAATTAACTTTGGTAACGGGCGAAAAAAAAGAATCAAGGGCAATATAGTCTGTTTTAGCTTCATGTTCCTCGGCGGCAACATACCCATAACCAGTCTCGACGATCAAGTCTACTTCCAATCTTGTTTTGTCATCGGTGACTTGACCGATGAATAAATCCTGGTTAACTACTTTGACTTCTCCGGTAAAATCTTTACCGGTAATCTTTTTCGCCCCTTTGACCGAAAGGTGTAATTGATATTTTCCATCGGCCGGTATCTCCAACTTCAACTGCTTGATATTCAACACCAGCTCCAAGACCGACTCCTTTACTCCTTTAAGAGTGGAAAAAAGATGGGGGGCACCGCCGATCTTTACATAAGTAACCGCCGTTCCTTTAAGCGACGATAATAAGGTCCGGCGCAAGGCGTTACCGAACGTTTGGCCGAAACTAGGCGCTAACGGTTCAATAATAAACTGGGCTGCACATCCTTTTTGCTCTAGTTTTTTTGTAAAAAAAGCTGGCTCAATCATAAATATAAAATAAAATAATAAATAGTATTACCGAGAAAAAAATTCGATCACTAAGCGCATATTTATTTGTTTTTCGATGATATCGCCATTTGGCTCGCTTAACAATTTGCCCACTGGCCCCTTTTTTTCCAGCCAGGCGGGTAAAAACGCATCTTTTATGCTTAACGATTTTTCAACCGCCGGTATCTTTAAAGTCTTTTCTTTGGCTACCGAAACAACGTCACCCATCTCCAACTGATAGGAAGGAATACCCATTATTCGGTTATTAATGTTGATGTGCCGGTGAGTGATTAATTGTCGAGCTAGCGCCCGGGTCGGCGCAATCCCTAGACGATAAACTATGTTGTCTAGCCGCTTTTCTATCATTTGCGCCAAAAATAATGCAGTATTGCCTGGTTTGCGGATGGCTTTGGTGTAATAGTTTTTTAACTGTCTGGCGGTCAATCCAAATATATAACGCAGTTTTTGTTTTTCTCTTAACTGTTTTCCGTAGTCGGAAGTTTTGCGGTGTCCTTTAGTCCCGTGCTGACCAGGCTTAATATTTATTTTTTTCAACAAGCGCGCCTGTGATTTACTGCCGGGAGTCTTTAATCCCAAGTCCATCCCTTCCCGCCTTGCTAGTCTGTTTTTTGCTCCTGTATATCTCATTGAATTTGTCAGTTGGCTGGTTTTAAATAATAACTTACGCCCGTCTGATCTTAGGAGGACGTACCCCGTTATGAGGGATCGGCGTCAAATCTACCAGTTTTTCAGTTTCAATATTGGCATTTTTAACGGCCCGAAGCGCGGCTTCGCGACCCGGACCGATCCCTTTCACATAAACGTCCAGTTTTTGTAAACCGTGATTCTCTACGGCTTTTTTCAGGGCTGCCTCGGTCGCCGTCGTCGCCGCATAAGGAGTGGATTTTCTTGTGCCAGCAAAACCAAACATGCCGGTTGACGCAACGACAATCGGCTGACCCCCAGTATCAGTGATAGTAATCAGGGTATTGTTAAAAGTGGCGGTAATATAAATTTTCCCTTTTTCGACAATTTTCGTAATTCTTTTCTTTTTCATAAATATTATGAACTGCTGGTCGCTGGGACGGTCTGGCTTTTCTGTTGTTCAAGCTTTGCCCAATCTTCCTTTTTCAGAGCCCCTACCGTCTTGCGTTTCCCTCGTTTGGTGCGCGCGTTCCGGCGAGTCCGTTGACCGTGAACCGGTAAAGAATGCATGTGCCTGATTCCCCGATAGCTTCCGATTTCTTTCAATCGCTTAATATTATCGTTTATAATCTCTTTTAAATCCCCTTCGACTTTGAAATCTTTATCGATCACTTGGGTGATTTTTTTCAATTCCTCTTCGGTCAATTGATTAACCCGCTTATTTTTATCGACACCGGCCTGCTTAAGTATGATGGTCACATTCGACCAACCAATACCGTAAATCAAAGACAGCGCATATTCAATCCGACTGTTATCAGGCAGGACAACGCCTAAAATTCTTGCCATGTAAATATTTTATCCCTGTCTTTGTTTGTGCTTGGGATTGGCACAAATTATATATAATTTCCCCTTCCGTTTTACCATTGAACATTTTGGACAGATTTTTTTAATGGACGCACGCACTTTCATAAGTATTTTAGATCCTGTAAACGATCCTCCCCCGATTTAAATCGTAAGGCGTAACCTCGACTCTAACCCTATCACCCGGTAAGATTTTGATGTAGTTTTTTCTCATCTTACCCGATAAATATGTCAGAATAATTTTCTCTGAGTGGTTGATCTTGACTCGAAACAGTGTGTTGGGTAAATTCTCGACCACCTCACCCTCCACAATCACCACATTATCTTTCATAAAAGTTATATTTTACCATAAATTTATGTTAATATTACAGTATTTTTTTGGGTGACTGCGATTGTTTTTTCAAAACAGGCCGATAAACTTCGATCGGCGGAAATAAGTGACCAGCCGCCGTTTTCACGGCTTATTTTTTCTGAACTCTTGGAATAAATAACCTCGATCGCCAAGACCATACCGGCGGAAATTCTCACGGTCTTCTTTAAGGACCCGTCAACAAAGCCCGGGATATACGGATCCTCATGAAGGCTGCGTCCGATGCCATGGCCAGTCAGGTCTTTGATAACGCAATAACCATGACCATAGATTTCTTTTTCAATCGCAAGTGAAATCTCACCCAGATAATGACCGATTTTGACTGCTGAAAGCGCCTTTTCCAAAGTTTGTTCTCCGACCGATAAAAATTTGACGGCCTGATCATTTTTTTTTGTACCGACGATCACGGTGGTGGCATAATCCGTATGGAAACCTCCATAAAAACAACCGATGTCAATCGTCAAGACATCTCCTTCTTTTAAAACTCGCCTGCCGGGCGGCGTGTGGACCACCTGCTCATTTACAGGCAAACATGTGGCCCACCGATAACCCGGCACCTTGTTAAAAGATAAGTCGGCCCCGTTCTTTTTAATAAGCCTGGTTGCTGCTTGATCGATTTGGTTGGTTGTTGTTCCGGCCTTGATTAGTGGAATGAGCCGGCTGACGACGCCTCGCAATATTTTTCCTCCCTGAGCCATGACGGCAATCTCCTGTGCTGTCTTAAGCTTTATCATAACTTAATTACGAGTAGTAGATAATACGATAAATATGCTCCAGACGGTCGTTCAGATCTTCAATGCTGCCATTGGCGTCGATAAAATAATCGGCAAACCCTAAAGTGGGCGCCATATTAATTTCGATCAACTCATTCAGATCACGCTTAACGCCACCAAGCTCTTTTCTATATGATCGTTTTTTGATGCGATTATATCTAAGGTCTTTGTTGGCGTATAAGGCAAGCAGAATGATTTTGACGTCAGCCAATTCTTTTTTAAGATACAGATACTCTTCCCAGGAACGCAGTCCCTCAGCGACAACAAAGTTGTTTTTTTTAAACTCGCTCTTGATCTTGTCAAGATTCAAGACCGTAAATGCCGCTTTACCGTATTTGTCTCGGATCTCAAGACGGGTTTTCTGGTGGTGGGCTTCGGTATGGGTTAAATTATTCCTATCTATCATGTCGTTTACTATTTTCCCAAACTCGATCACCGGAATTTTTTTGTTCTTGAAAAAATTAGCGGCCTCAGATTTTCCGGCACCGGGCAGACCGACTATTACCAAAATCGTTTTCTTCAAACTGATCGTCTTTAATTGATTTCCGATCAGCTTGTAATTAAGCTGGCCTAAAATATCCTTATTAACAACTTCTATCGGCCGCAGGCCGTCGATTTCCAATAATTTTCCATTTTTTCGATAATAATTAATTACTGCCTCTGTATACTGATGAAAGAGTTCGATGCGCTTCTTTAAGGCCGGCAGAGTTTCATCGGCGCGACTGGAGTCATTGCGATATGCGATCCTCCAGAGTGCTTCCTTATCGGGGATCTTAAGATAAATGATTTTATCAATGCCGTTTTTGAACGCCCGAGCCTGAGCCATCGTTCTGGGGAACCCGTCCAGAATATAACCCCGTTTATATTCCGGCCTTGACAAGTATTCCTCCACGATTTCAATGGTTTTGGCATCGGGAATTAATATTCCGGCATTAATCGTTTCTTTAACGTAGCGACCTAAGTTTGTTTTTTCTTTGGCGATCTCACGAAAAATATGACCGGTTGACAGATAGGGAATTTTCAGCTGTTTTGATAACAGATTGCCCTGAGTGGATTTACCTGCTCCTTGAATACCGATAAGTATTAATTTCATAAATTTAATCTAATTTTTTATTCTCTTTGTGGATGGTGTGTTTTTTACAACCGCCACAGTATTTTTTAATTTTTAATCCGCCGGCTGTATTTACTTTATTCTTGGTGGTGGTATAATTTCTTCTGCCGCATATTTCACAGGTTAACCCCACCATTATTCTTGTTCCTTTCTTTGCCATATTAGCTGTTTTGAATTTATAAATTTTTATATGAATTTATCATAATTGCGCATCACCAACTGCGCCTCAACCGTCTTAAATGTCTCCAAAATTACTGAAACAACAATCAATACGCCCGTACCCCCTATCATCAGACCGCTTACCTTAGTGAGGCTGGAAACGATTGCCGGCAGTACCGCGATTATTCCAAGAAAAAGCGCACCCACACTGGTGATTTTATAAAGAATTTTTTCAAGGTATTGTTTGGTCGAAAGGCCGGGCCTGATGCCGGGAATAAAGCCGCCGTGTTTTTGAATTTCCTCCGCGATTTTTTGGGGATTAAAAACAATGACGGTATAAAAATAGGTAAACCCTATTACCAATATAAAATAAAAAAAGTTGTAGAAAAATCCCGACGGCTGAAAGGTCGAGGCTAAAAATTTGGCGACAGCGGCGACGGTGGGATTTTTGGCATACGATAAAAAATTACCGATTAACTGGGGAAAAAGAACAAAGGAAACCGCAAAGATGATGGGGATCACTCCGGCTTGATTAAGTTTTAGCGGTAAAAAATTGGTCGCTCCCTGATACATCCGGTTGCCTTTGATGCGTTTTGCATAATAAACGGGAATTTTTCTGACCGCCTCGTTGACAAAAACAACCGACGCCACCACCAATATCGCCACCACCATAAAGATAACGATCCCAAATATCATTTCTTGACTGGCGGTAACCAAAGTCCGTCCGGCCAGTACGGGTATTCTTCCGATAATCCCGGCAAATATCAAAAGCGATATTCCGTTGCCTAACCCGTATTCGGAGATTAACTCGCCAAACCAAACCAAAATAAACGTCCCCGCGACCATGGTTATCACAAAGGAAAAAAACTGCAAGGGTGATAATAAACCGATCACCTTTTGATTGCGCAGCAGCGCATATATGCCAATTGCCTGAACAATAGTTAACGGTACGGTTAAAAATCGAGTGTATTGGTTGATTTTATGGCGGCCATATTCGCCTTCTTTAGCCAACTCTTCTAATTTTGGAAATAAAACCGTCAAGAGCTGGACAACAATGGAAGCATTGATGTAGGGGTTCAAACCCAGCGCCATCACGGAAAAATTAATCAACGTTCCGCCGGAAAAAATATCCAAAAGCGACAGAAACTGATTTTGAGCAAAAAGCGATCGGAGACGGGGCAAATCTATGGCCGGGACCGGTAAAAAAGCAAAGATTCGAAACGCCAAAAAGATAAATAAGGTAAAAAGGGTTTTTCGTCTTAACTGCGCGTCACGCAATAACAAACTAATTTTCTCCCTTATTTCTTTCATACGTTTTCCACCCGTCCACCAGCGGCCTCAATCGTTTTCTTTAAGGAATGAGACACCGGAAGTTTAATTACTAACTTCTTTGTCAGTTTCACCGAACCGACCAATTTAACTTTCGCCTTTTTGATCGGGCCGGAAATTCCGGCTCTGATGATCGCTTTTCGGTCGACAACGGCATTATCGGGGAACCGCGCCAGAATTCTTGCATTAACGGTAATGGATTTTTCCCGCTTTGATTTGTTTTTTCCCTTTCCGCGCAGCAGCGGGAAACGCTTTACCATCCTTCCTTGCCCTCCTTCAAAATCGATGGGCATTGATTTTCGGGCCGTCTGATGACGCGTGGTACCTCTGCCGGATTTTGCCCCACGGCCACTGCCCAATCCCCGGCCCAAACGCTTCTTGCGTTTGGCGACGGTTTGCGGCAATTGTGATAAGAAACTGGTCATATTATTTTGTATTCTGGACTTTTAACCGTCTTAAGGCCTCCATTACCGCATATGTATTTACAACCTGATTGCGTGAACCGATAATTTTTCCCGATGCATTATGTATACCGGCCAGATCGAAAATGACGCGCGTCACGCTCCCCACTTTTAGTCCGGTTCCCTCCGGGGCCGGCTTTAAATAGATCCTGGCCGATTTAAATTTAAGCTTGATTTCATGGGGGATAGTCGCCTTTTTTAAGGGAACGGTAAGCATGTGTTTTTTAGCATAGGTGATGGCCTTCTGGATGGCCGGCGGGACCTCAAGCGCCCGACCCAACCCGATCCCCACTTTTCCCTGACCGTTTCCCACCGCCACCAAGGCGGAAAAAGTAATATAGTTACCGCCGCTCGTTTTTTTGGAAACGCGCCTAATCAACAAAACCCGCTCCTCCAACTTCTCTTCATTGACTGCCGTAACTGGTTGATCAATCATATATTTGAGTCTAAATTTTTATATTTTCCGCGCGCAAACCGTCGGCTAACGCCTGGACTCGACCTTTGTAAATATGCCCAGATCGATCAAACAGCGCTTGGGTAATTTTTTGGCCGACTAACATTTTTCCCAACCGTTTGCCTACTGCCGCTGCTTCCGCTTTTTTTGTTAATTTTTTATAGCCTTTTTCTTTACGCAACTGCAGACTGGAAAAGGCGGCGACAGTTACCCGTTTTGCATCGTCGATCGCCTGCGCGTAAATGTAGGAATTGCTTCGATGGACTGCTATCCGCGGCTTTTTGCCATCGCCGTGGAGATTTAAACTGACTCGACGGTGGCGACGGTACAGTTTATCCAGATGTTTGGTTAGCATAATTTTTAGGCAACAGCACCTGCCGCTTTGGCTTTCTTGCCGGGTTTAATTCTTAACCGTTCGCCTTCGTAGCGAATTCCTTTCCCTTTATAGGGATCGGGTTTTTTAATCAATTTTATTTGATGAGCGACCTGACCGACAAGTTGTTTGTCGATTCCTGAAACGACGATTATATTGTTTCCTTCAACTTTAAATTGAACTCCGGCCGCTTTTTTAAAAATAATCGGGTGGCTATACCCAACTTTTAAGACAATGTCTTCGTTCTGCATCTTAGCATTATAACCCGTGCCGATTATTTCCAGTCTTTTTTCAAACAATGTCTCCACTCCAACCACCGCATTTCGCACTAGATTGCGGAATAGCCCGTGAAGCGATTTCGTCTGTTTTTTGTCGTTGCTGCGTCTGATTTCCAGCCGATCGTCATGCTTGACAATCGTCAAGCAGGCGGGCAGCGTTTGTTGTATCTGACCATTTTTGCCGCTGACGGTAATTTGCTGATTTTCAACTTTGACTGTCACCGATGCTGGAATTGGAATGGGCATTTGCCCGATTTTTGACATATTACCAGATATTAAAAAGTAATTCTCCGCCAACTTTCATTTTTCTTGCTTCACTGTTGGTAACTATCCCTTTGGGGGTAGACAAGATTGAGTGGCCAAAACCGCTTAAAACAGGACGTAGGCGCGCATATGAAACATAGTAGCGGCACCCTGGGGTAGAAAAGATTTTGATATCGGTAAAGGCCGGTATTTTATCGACGTATTTCAACTCCACCCTTAACTGTTTAAGCTGTTTGTCGTATTGATAGTCTGCCAAATATCCAAGCTGTACCAATTTCTTAACGATCGCTTCCCTTATTCGCGAATAGGGAATCGCTATACTGTCGCGTTTAGCCAGATATCCGTTTTTAATTCTAATGATTGCATCACCGATTGGATAGTTCATATTTGTATATTAATTATTATGTCTTGTCGGCGGTCCGCTTTGTAACTTTGCCGTGACCTCTGAAGGTCCGCGTTGCCGCAAATTCTCCCAAACGCATACCCACCATTGATTCCGATATCAACACTTCAATAAACTTTTTGCCATTGTGAACCGCTAACTTGTGACCGACAAATTCCGGCGCTATCTGACAATCACGCGCCCAGGTCCTAATGACCGTCCGGTCACCTGTCTGTTTTTGTTTCAGGATCTTTTTCATTACGTTTTGATCAATATACGGACCTTTTTTATTGGATCGGCTCATAAGATGTTACCAGGAAATTTTTCTAACTCCGGGGATTTCCCCCGCTAAAGCTTTTTCGCGAAAACATATGCGGCACATCCCGAAACGCCGCATAAATGAACGCGCTCTTCCGCATAAAGGACAGCGACTGTGTTTTCGCACTTTATATTTTTGTTTTTGTTGCGAGCGGACGATATTCGATTTTTTTGCCATATAAATCAGGCCTTTTTAAAAGGTATCCCCAAAATTGTAAAAAACGTTTTCCCAACCGCATGATCATGCGCATTGGTGACGACTGTCACCTGCAGCCCACGGATTTTATCAATTTTATCAAATTCTATCTCCGGAAAGATCGTTTGTTCGCTAAAGCCCAAATTCAGGTTACCGTTTTGATCGACGCTTTTTTCGTCGATCCCGCGAAAATCACGCATGCGGGGAATGATAATTTTAGTCAGTTTCTCCAAAAAATCAAACATTCTTTTATTCCTTAAAGTGACTTTCACGCCAATAGGGATGCCTTTTCTGATCTTGAAGGCCGATATGGAAACCCGGGCTTTTGTCACCACCGGCCTTTGACCTGTGATTTGACTCAACTGTTCTTTTACTTTCTCAATCGCCCCTTTATTGCTTACCGCTTCACCGACTCCGACGTTGACAATAATTTTCTCCACTCGAGGCACGGCCAAACAATTGGCAATCTTAAGCTTTTCAAGCAGTTGTTTTTTAATCTCCTGATGATAATATTCAGAAAAACTCATAGGCTATTTATTAAATTAAACTTCCGCATTTTTTGCACAGGCGTTTTTTTTGATGATTTTCTGTTTTATAGCCCACTTTGGTGATTTTGTTACACTGCGGACAAATCAGCTGCACTTTGGCAACTGCCAAGGGACGAGGCACTTCGACGATTCCTCCCTTGGGCATTTTGTCATTTTTTTTGACATGTTTTTTATAAATATTAATACCCGGTATCAATACGGTTTGGGATTTACGATAAATGCGCTCTACTATTCCCGTCCGGCCCTTATCCTTACCGGCAAGCACTTTTATTTTGTCTTTTTGTTTAATTTTCATGTTTTAAAAACATTAATAGATTTCCTCGGCCAAACTGGCAATTTTATTAAATCCGTTGTCTTTTATTTCTTTAGCAATCGGGCCAAAGATACGCGATCCTTTGGGATCCTTTACTCCCTTGTCTGCCAGAATGACACAGGCGTTATCATCAAAACGGATATAGCTACCGTCGACGCGTCTTTTTTCTTTGCGCGTCCTTACAATAACCGCTGTTAATTTATCGCCCTTTTTAACTTGGGCGAACGGGATGGCATCCTTTACCACCACATTAATTACTTCTCCCAGATAAGCCAATTTGCGATTGCCTTTTTGGGGCATACCTATCATATAGGCGCGTTTGGCTCCGGTATTGTCTGCAACAGTCAACAACGATCTTAACTGCAACATATGTTTATTTTTTATTGGAAACGACTATTTTATTAAGCACCAGAAAATGTTTGTCTTTGGAAATCGGTCTGGTCTCCCGAATCACAACCTGATCGTTTAATTTGATCTTTTCATCTTCGCAATGGGCCTTATATTTCTTGTGGCGGATAATTACCTTATTATAAACAGGGTGACGAAACTTGCGGACGACTGACACAACGACCGTTTTGTTCATTTTTGTAGACACGACTGTTCCGGTTAATGTTGTTGTCATAAGCGTCTAATTTAATTATTAACTGCCGCCTGCTTCCTTTGATTTAATAAGGTTTTAAAAACCGCTAATGCTTTTCGTTTTTTCATTATTAAATTGACGTCTTTTGGCGGATTAATTTTTAGACTCAATGATAATTTTTTAATTTCCAGTTCCAGATTATTTATCTGTTTGTTTAATTCTTCTGGTGATTTGTTTTGATTGTCTTTAATTATTTTTTTCATAGGTCTTTGCCGATAACTTTTGTTTTAACCGATAATTTGGCGGCGACCGCGCGCAACACCGATCGCGACTCCTCCGGACTCAACCCCCCCAACTCAAACATCACCCGCCCGGGTGTCACCGACGCCACAAAATAAGCCACGTCACCTTTCCCAGCCCCCATTGTCACTTCCGGTGGTTTTTTGGTAAAGGGCTTGTCGGGAAAAATCCGAATCCAGAACTTTCCGGATTTTTTGGTTGACCGCGCCAAAATTACTCTGGCCGCTTCAATCTCACGATCTTTAATCCAACCTTTATCCAACGATTTTAAACCAAAATCGGCAAAATTGAGGCTGTCGCCTTTAACGGCCAGTTTACGCCAAACTCCTCGAAAAACCTTACGATATTTCTGTCTTTTTGGGGCCAACATACTTATCTACAGATCCAAACTTTTATTCCAACATAGCCCGATCTTGTCAGGGCCGGAAAACGTGCAAAATCAATATCCTCCCGAATCGTTGAAGTGGGAATCGTTCCTTGAAAATATTTTTCCCGGCGGGAAATTTCTGCGCCGTTGATTCTTCCTCCCAGCTGAATTTTTACTCCCTTTGCCCCACTTTCAATTACTCGATTCATCGAGTTATGGACAACCGACCGGTGAGGAAAGTGACGGATCAATTTCTCTGCGATCATTTGCGCCACATAATAGGCGTTTAAATACGGTTTTTTAACCGGTTCGATCTTGAGATCGATCCGCACTTCCTTACTTTTATATTCTTTCCCCATCTCCTTGATGATAAAAGTCTTCAAATCCTCCAGTCCTTTACCGCCGCGTCCGATAATCATACCCGGTTTAACCGAATAAATAATGATGGCAAATTTCTTAATCGCTCTTTCGATATCCACTTGCGTTATGCCGGCAAAGCTGAACTTTTTCATCAGTTTTCGGCGAATGTTTATATCGGTGATTAATGCTTCGCGGAAATTCCTTTTATTGGAGAAAAACCAGCGCGAATTCCAGTTGTAAATTATTCCCAACCGCAATCCTTTTGGATTAACTTTTTGACCCATAATTTATTTCGCCGGCAAATTTTTATTGGTTATTTTCTTACTTTTGACTACCTTTTTTCTCGTAATTTTTGTTTTTTGATTTCCTGATTTGGCCGCAACAGCCGGCTTAGTGGTGGAAGCGGCCTCTGCTCTGATGATAATTCTGATGTGAGCTGTGCGCCGCAAGATGGGTTTGGCCGTACCCCTTCCCCCCGCTTTAAACCGCTTCATCCGCTGTCCTTCTTCAACCGTGAAAAGTTTAAATTGTAGCAAATCATCCGCACTTTTTAAAGTTGTTTTTGCATTAATTACTGCCGATCGGAGGGCTTGATATAAAATCCGCGCCGCGCGCTTGGGCGAATAATATAAATGGTCAAGGGCCACTACCGGATTTAATTTTTTGAGATCGGGCAAAATAAACCTTAGTTTTTTAGCGGAAATCCTCACGTTTTTAATATAGGTAACGCTTTCCATATAGTTATTTGCGGCGCTTAATGATTAATTTGCTCGAGTATTTTAAGAGTTTTCGCGTACGTTTGCCACGAGCGGCTTTTCCCCACGGCGTTTTCGGATGCATTCCCTCGCCAACTCGCCCTTCCCCGCCCCCATGAGGATGACTCCGGGGGTCTTGTGCTGTTCCCCGCACTGTAGGCCTGATCCCCATATGTCTTGTCCGACCGGCCTTACCGATCACTTCGTCTTTAGCCTCAATATTACCGACGACCCCTACGGTTGCCGTACAATCTTCTTTGAATTTCCTGATTTCGCCCGATGGTAATTTTAAATGAACATATCCAGCTTCTTTTGCAATCACGACCGCAAATGAACCGGCGCTGCGCATCATTTGACCGCCATTACCTACATAAAGCTCAATATTATGGACTTGTATTCCAACGGGGATATTTTTTAAAGGAAGACAGTTCCCTACTTTGATATCAACATTATCGCCAGCCACGATCTGATCTTTGACTTTAAGGCCTTTGGGGTGAAGTATATATCTCTTTTCCTTGTCTGCATATTCGATTAACGCGATATGGGCATTGCGTCCCGGATCGTATTCAATACTCCGGACAATCCCGAGAATGTTTTTTTTATCGCGGCGGAAATCGATAATGCGGTAATATCTTTTTTGCCTGCCTCCCTGATGGCGCACCGACAGTTGACCGGAAACATCACGACCCGAATGTTTTCTTAGAATGGCCGTTAGAGCTTTAATGCGACGGTGGCTGTCCAATTTGATCTTCTTTTGCATATTTGACTTTTCAAGCTTTCGGGAAAACGTCGATATCACCCGCAGCTAAATTTATATAGGCTATTTTTCGATCAGGCAGAGCGGTTGCAATCCGCCTCTTTCCCAGGCGGCGGACTTTCCCTTTACGTCTGGAAATTCTTACTGATTTTACCTTTACCCCCGCGTAAATCTCTTCTATGGCAGCTTTGATCTGATTTTTCGAAGCGCCTTGATCAACAATAAAACCATAGATGCGGTTTTTTGCCAGTTGCGTACCTTTTTCGGTTATTAATGGTGCAATCAGCATTTTCACATTTGTCATAATTATTTAAATAAAGTTTTATTAATTTGATCCCAGGCTGATTGTGTAAAAACAACCAAATCATGATTCAGCAATCGATAGGCATTAATATTGTTAATGGTGCAAATTTCTAAACCGGAAAAATTGCGGGCGGCTTTGTAAAGAGAGTTATGAGTATTTGTTAAAACAAGTATTGGTTTTTTACCAGATAATTTTAGCTGACCCCATTCTCTTAAAAAACTTTGGGTTTGGGGTTTGATCTGTAAAAACTTATCACTTAACCCTATAACCTGTTCAGATTTTATTTTAAGCATTAAGGAGTCAATCAGGGTTTGTTTTTTTTGTTTTTTGTTTAGTTTTGCGGCAAACTGCCGAGGTTTAGGTCCGCCTACTATTCCTCCACCGACGAAAATCGGGGCTTTAATATCTCCATGACGCGCCCTGCCCGTTCCTTTTTGTCGATAAATTTTTCTGGTTGAGCCGGTTACCTCTCCCCGCGTTTTGGTGGAAACGGTCCCCTGACGCTGATTGATTAAATAAACCCGCACCGACTGTGCTATGGCCTGTTTATTAATTTTTCTTTTTGGCCACGACTTAACCATAGGTAACTGCCCGGTCAACTTACCTGCCAAATCATAAAGAGGAAGGTTTAAATTATCTGATTTGTTTGCCGCTGTTTTTACCATATTTGTTTAGTTAACCGATTGAATCTTTAATAACCCCTTTTTTGATCCAGGCACCAGACCGCTGACATATAGTCCGTCATCGCTCACTTTAATCACGGTTAAATTCTTAATTGTTACCTGTTGACCGCCCTTTCGACCGGCCATCCTTTTCCCCTTGTATACGCGGCCCGGCGTTGTCGTTTGACCAATCGATCCAGGGGCGCGTTCCCGGTCAGACTGCCCATGGGTATGGGGGCCGCCTTTAAAATGATGACGAGCCACCACCCCCTGGAATCCTTTTCCCTTGGCTTTTCCTGTTATTTTGACAAGATCACCCGCCTGAAAAAAAATCGTCGGCTTAATTATGTCGCCGACGAAGATTTTTTTATCATTAAAGCTAATCCCTTTTTTCTTATTTTCGTTGAGGGGATTAAAACCGGCCAGGTTGTCGAGCCGAAATTCCCTTAAAAAACGAAGCGGGGTTTTAATCCCCGCCTTCTTTAAGTTACCCATCATCGAAGTTTTGTTTTTTTTGGATTGACCAAAACCCAAAATTACGGCGCTGTAACCATCGGTAAGATGAGTCTTGATACCTATTAAGTAACAGGGATTGGTTTTAATAAAAGTCAAGGGAGTTCTTCTGTTGTCCGTCGTAAAATGTTGAGTCTGTTGTGATTTTTCTCCGAGAATAAATCCTGACATATGCAAAAAAAAAGCCCCAGATTGGGGCTATTTATTAACCAATCTGTCTCTCTTACCTTAAAATTTCCACTATCCGGAAATTTTTCATTGGTTCTGATTATATAATATTAATTGGCGCGTTTCAACCACAATTAAACTTACATTTTTACTTCAACCTCAACACCAGCGGGTAGCTCCAGATGCATTAGGGCGTCTATTGTCTGATTGGTGGGATTGTTTATTTCCAAAAGACGTTTATGGACTTTTAAGCCAAAGTGCTCACGGGCGTTTTTGTCGATAAAGGTAGATTTGTTAACTACGTATATTTCCTGTCTGATCGGTAAAGGGACTGGGCCGACTATCGATGCCCCCGTTCTAATTGCCGTATCAACCAGCTTTTGACATGTTTCATCAATTAAGCGATAGTCGTATGACCTCAGTTTAATGCGAATCTTGCCCTTTGGCATAATTTAAATGTGCAACGGTTAATCGTTTCATCAGTTATTTGATTATTTTGGTGATTACCCCAGCTCCAACCGTATGACCACCTTCACGAATAGCAAATTTTAAACCTTCCTCCATTGCCACCGGGTAAATCAATTTGCCGGTAATCTTTACATTATCTCCCGGCATCACCATTTCCACTCCGGCTGGCAAATTCAATTCCCCGGTGATGTCGGTCGTTCTGATATAAAACTGTGGTCGGTAACCTTTGAAAAATGGTGTATGCCGACCTCCCTCTTCTTTTTTTAGGACATAAATTTCCGCCTCAAATTCGGTGTGGGGAGTAACTGAGTTTGGCTTGGCGATTACCTGACCCCGTTGTACATCGTCTTTTTCAATCCCCCGAAGAAGCAACCCTACATTATCACCGGCTCTTGCTTCATCCAAAGTTTTCCTGAACATTTCTACGCCGGTAATTACGGTCTTTCTGGTGTCTTTAATCCCGATAATTTCCACTTCTTCACCCGTTTTTATCACTCCTCTTTCGACTCTTCCGGTCACCACCGTACCTCGTCCCGAGATGGTAAAGACGTCTTCAATCGGCATCAAGAATGGCTTATCAAGAGGACGAACCGGCTCCGGGAAATATTCGTCGACCGTTTTCATCAACTCTTCAATCGACTTAATTCCTTCCGGATCATCGGATAGGGCTTTTAAAGCTGAACCGCGGATCACCGGAATTTTATCGCCTGGAAATTTGTACTTAGTTAAAAGATCACGCACTTCCATTTCCACCAAATCCAAGATTTCCTTATCCTGAACCATATCAACCTTATTCAAAAAGACCACAATCGCCGGCACGTTAACCTGTTTTGCCAAAAGGATATGTTCACGCGTCTGTGGCATTGGTCCATCCGGGGCCGACACCACCAAAATCGCTCCATCCATTTGCGCCGCACCGGTAATCATGTTTTTAATGTAATCGGCATGTCCTGGAGCATCAATATGCGCATAATGTCTTTTTTCTGTTTCATATTCGGAATGGTGCAGATTAATTGTCACGCCGCGTGCTTTCTCTTCAGGCGCTTTGTCAATCTCTTCATATTTTAAAAATTTGGCCATTCCTTTTTTGGAGAGAACATAGTGGATGGCTGAAGTCAAAGTGGTTTTGCCATGGTCGACGTGACCGATGGTACCAATGTTTAAATGGGGTTTGTTACGCTGAAACACGCCTTGTGCCATATTAAGTAAATATACAAACTAATTAATAAATAATAATTTAAGAAAATCAAAATTAATTATAATCGATACAAAAATAATTGCAAGTTGATTTTCCCTGATTGTTTTACTATCATAAATTGCAGAATGGGAAAAGTCAAGACTTTCTTACATGTATTTCGGCATAGCCTGCTTCCCGATTTTCAGTATGATCGAAAGATCATAAAAACGCCTTTTAGTTTTTCCTGTAAATATTATTTGACCTTGATTTTGTTTGTTCAGACTTTATTTTTCTTTCTTTTCATCCTTATCCATTATCCGAAATACAGTTTGCTAAAAAAAATTCTTTATCAGACGACCAACAATTTTCCCCCGTCGCTTTCAATTACGATTGAAAATAATCAGGCTTATTCCAACTATAATCGGCCCTATTTTGCCTGGGCAGATGACGAAAACAAAAAACTGCTTATATTCGTGATGGACGAATATGCCAAGCCGGACAAAATTATCAGCTACAAGAGTTTGGCGATGCTTACCCGCAACCAACTGGTTATTTCCGATTTGCGCCAGTCGGCTCAATTTATCTTATTGTCGCCGACAATTTTGCCGAAAAGTATTAACAAACAAACTATCGCTAACGTACGGCCCACGCTACAAAACGACCTGGAGGGTTTATTGATCATCTTGGCTGTAGCGCTTTTGGGAGCAGTCGTCTTTGTGATTTTGGTCGGTGAGACTTCTTGGCTGGTGATGATTGCTTTGATCGCCAGATTACTGCTTTGTCGCCGGCGCGTTTCTTTTTCCAAATTGCTGCAGGCGGCTTTCCATGCAGTGACTTTTCCCTTAATTATTACTAATATATGTTTATTATTTGACTTTCCCATCACCCTGCTTATCAGAAACAATCTTTTGCTTTCGTTGATTTTTTTTGTCGGCTTGGTCTACGAAACCTATATTTTTAAACCTCTTCCACTAATCCATCATCGTCATCTCCGCTAAAAAATTTCCTGGTAAAATTTAGGCATGCTTAACCGCCAACAACAAGAAGCAGTCAAATATAATTATGGGCCGCTTTTGATTATTGCCGGTGCGGGAACCGGAAAAACGTCGACTCTAGTTGAAAAAATTAAACACTTAATCACAAACAAGCTTGCCGGGCCTGAAGAAATTCTTGCTCTGACTTTCACGGAAAAAGCAGCTGCCGAGATGGAGGAGCGTGTTGATCGGGTATTGCCCTATGGTTGTTTTCAAACCTGGATTTTGACATTCCACGCGTTTGCCGATCAAGTTCTCCGCCAGGAAATCAGTCAGATTGGCATATCACCGTCATATCGTTTACTAACACAAACGGAAACTCTCCTTTTTTTAAAAAAACACCTGTTTTTGCTTCCGCTTAAACATTATCGCCCTTTGGGAAATCCCGACAAATTCCTGGAGGGTTTGTTACAGCATTTTTCCCGCTTGCGCGACGAAGACGTTAATCCCAAGAACTATCGTCAATGGTTGATGCGTCAAAAACTGTCTGATCTCTGGCCGGCCGAAGAAAAAGAAAAATATAAAGAATTATCAGAGGCTTATTCCAGCTACCAAAAATTAAAGCTCCGTCAGGAGGTGTTTGATTTTGCCGATTTGATCAGCTATTTACTTCAACTGTTTCGTCAAAGACAAAATGTCCTTGGTCAATATCAGCGTCAGTTCCGCTTCGTTTTGATCGATGAATTTCAAGACACCAACATTGCTCAGTATGAGCTGATTAAATTACTCTGTCCTCCCGAAAAGCGGCCGAAGCTGACTGTCGTCGGTGACGATTCGCAGGCGATCTATAAATTCCGCGGCGCATCAGTGTCAAATTTGATGGGTTTTATCCGTGACTATCCCCAAGTCAAAAAGATATCTTTAATCAAAAATTATCGATCAATTCAGTCTGTGCTTGACTGCGCCTATCGATTGATCCGCCACAACGACCCCGATACTCTTGAAGTCCAATTGGGCATCAGTAAAAAACTCGAGGCGAAAAACAAAACGGTTAAAAAACAACCGCCGAAGTTTTCCCTCTTTGCCGCTGTTGAAGACGAGGCGGATGCAGTCGCCCAAACAATTCGCGCGATGAAGAGCAAACGTCAATTTGCTGATTTTGCCATTTTGGTTAGAGCCAACGATCACGCTTGGCCGTTCCAACGCAGCCTGAGCCGAATGGGTATACCCTATCAGTTCTTCGGACCGGGAATATTGTTTAGACAACCTGAGGTCAAGGATTTGATCGCTTATCTGCAATGGCTGATTGATATTGAAGATTCGGTCTCGTTTTACCGAGTTTTGTCAATGTCAATTTTTCAATTTTCCCCACTTGATCTTGCCCGTCTGGCGGCTTTTGCCAAAAAAATCAATCGCTGCCTGTTTGAAGCGGGACGGATTTATTTGGGTTCTTTTACACCGACGCGGCGTCAGGAAGATGACGAAATATATCAACCGTATCTGCCGCTCCTCACCCAAACAACAAAAGGCGGACTGCCCAAACTATATACAATACTGACCGAATCATTGTCGCAGCTTAAATACCAAACCGCCGGCCAAATACTGTACGACTTTATTGAAAAAACCGGCTATCTGAGAGTTCTCAGTCAGGTAAAATCGGAAAAAGAAGAAAAGATCGCCGCCAATATTGCCAAGTTCTTTACAAAAATCGGGCAGTTTGAAAATCGGCAGGAAGACAACTCAGTGGCCGCAGTGGTTGAGTTCATCAAACTAAGTCTAATCTCAGGCGACTCTCCGGCAGCGAGCGTTGAAGATTTAACGCAAAAAAATGCCGTCAATATTCTGACCGTTCACTCTGCCAAAGGCTTGGAATTCCCAGTCGTGTTTATGGTCAACCTTACTCAAGGAAGGTTCCCGACCTATGGGCGTCGAGAAACTATCCCGATTCCCGATGGATTGATCAAAGAAACTTTACCCGCCGGCAATCCGCATTTACTGGAGGAACGTCGTTTATTCTATGTCGGTTTAACCCGCGCCCAAGAAAAAGTCTTTCTTTCCGCTCCTCTATCATATACCGAAGGGAAACGCCGCCGCAAAATTTCACAATTTGTGGCCGAAACGCTGGGAGAAATTCCCCCATCTCCACCCACCACTATTAAACTATCAACCCATTTACCGGCCGCCAATCAAATCTATAATATCCGCCCGGAGAAAAAAGAGAACGCAACGGAAACTAGATTTCTCTCCTTTTCCCAGTTGGAAACTTATGAGATTTGTCCGCTGCGGTATCGTTATCAATATGTGATTAGTTTGCCCGTGGCGCCCGAGGCGGCGTCAAGTTTTGGCGACACAATCCATCGATCCCTCAAGCAATTTTATTCTGGCTGGCAAGAAAATCAGTCGTTATCACGCCACCAGCTGATTGAAATTTATAATAATAATTGGGCCTCGATCGGCTACACTTTAAAAGAACAGGAAAGACGCTATCGCGTGGAGGGCAAGAAATTACTTTCCGCTTTTTATCAAAAATATCACCCTCCTCAAAATCAAATTTTGGCTTTGGAAAAACCATTTAAAATTAAGATTAACTCTCAGCTGTACCTTACGGGTAAAATCGATCGGATTGACAGTGATAAAAAGGGCAATATCGAAATTGTCGATTATAAAACCGGCAAACAACCAGCTGAAAATGAGATGGCTAAAAATCTGCAGTTGGCAATCTATACTTATGCGGCCCACGACAAACATTTTCTCAACAGGCCGCTTTCAAAAATTTCCGTCTCGTTTATTTTCCTGCAAACCGGAAAGAAAATTACATTAAAAAAGACTGCCGGCGACCTGGTTTTAGTGAAAAAAAAACTTACCCAGACCACTGCCGAGATCAGTAACCGTCATTTCCAACCCCAGCCTGGTAAATGGTGTGACTTCTGTCCGTTTCGGATTATCTGCGAGGCCTGGCAGTAGAATAAATCCAATTTTAAATCGCGTGTTATAATTAGCATCATGACCAAGCAAATTGCCTATTCACGCTGGTTCCAAAAATTTACAGAAATTGTTATTCCGGTGCTGACCTGGGTAATAATTACTTTCCCTTTATGGTTTTCTCCTTTTCATCCGGCAGTAGTTGCCTATTTTATTATCGCTTTTGATTTGTATTTTTTTTACAAAGCCATCTCGACGGTCTATTATGCCGGCCTTTCCTACCGCAAAATCCTCCTTTTCAATAAAATCAATTTTGTTAAAAAAATCGGCCGCTTCAAGCAAATTATCAAAGTAAAGCATTTCGTTATCATCCCCAACTATCAAGAGCCGCTTTATAAATTGCAGTCAACCATTCAATCGATTATTGACAATAAAACCGGTAAAGATGATATTTATTTGGTATTAGCCTTTGAAAAACGCGAAGAGACACAGGAAAAATATCTGTCCTTAAAAAAACAGTTCGGCGTTTATTTTAATAACATCATTCCCACCTATCATCCTTTGATGGCCAACGAGGCCCCGGGCAAGGCCAGCAATCAGACCCATGCCGCCCGAATTATTGACCGATATTGTATCGATAACAAAATAGAATCCGACGCTGTCCTTGTTACCGTTTGCGACGCTGACAGTCATCTGCCGGGCAATTATTTTTCTTATTTAACCTATCGCTACCTAGCCGATAAGGACAGGCGCTATCATTTTTACTGCGGCCCGGTTCTGCTTTACAATAACTTCTGGCAATTACCGTTTTTTGTGCGAATTCAATCGACCATCTCTTCCATCTTGCGGCTGGCTTTTTTATCGTTTGGTGATGAACGCTTAATCCAGATCTCCACATATTCAACCAATCTTTGGCTGCTGAAAACAATCAACTTCTGGGATGTCGATATTATTCCCGAAGATTGGCATATCTATTTGCAGGCATTTTTTAAGTTTGGGACAAGAGTCAAAACCCTCCCTTTATTTACCATAATCAACGGCGATGCGGTCTATTCGGGCCACACCGTCAAAACCTCAATCAATCGCTATGAGCAGGAGCGGCGCTGGGCTTGGGGGGCCACCGATATTTCTTATGCCCTGCGCCAACTTTTCCTTACACCCCGTCTTCCTTTTTGGCCGAAGCTGAAAAAAATCCTGTTTTTGAGCGAAACCCACCTGCTTTGGACCAGCTCATTTTTTATTTTGACCTTAAGCGCGTCTGTCCCGCCGCTGATTAATCCCCTTTTTAAAAAAACCGTTCTGGGATTTATATTACCGCAACTCTCCGGATTAATTTTGACCCTTTCCTCTTCAATGCTTTTGATCTATGTTTATCTGGATTTTAAGCTGCGTCAAAAAATGAAGGTTCAAACCCGGCCGGCGATGCTGCCCTTAATGATTATTCAGTGGTATTTCCTTCCGCTTATTTCCTTTTTTCTCTCTTCGCTTCCGGCCCTTGACGCTCACACCCGGATGCTTTTCGGCAAAAAAATTACTTACAAAGTCACACAAAAAGTGTAAAATCACACTATCAATGATGAACTTTTTATTCACCGCGACGCCGCTAAAATTCATGTTACAGAGTTTTTGGCGGGATGAAGCATTTTCCTATCTCCTCGCCAGCAAGTCAATCCCTCAAATCATTATCCTAACGGTTAAGGACTTTAATCCCCCTTTTTATTATATAGTTTTACATTATTGGCTGATTTTGTTTGGGCATTCGGAAATCAGCCTGCGCCTGCTGTCTCTTGTTTGTTTCTGGGGAGTAATATACGTCGCCTATCTGTTTTTTCGGAATGTTTTGAAAATCGGTCAGTATAAAAGCCTATTTTATCTGCTGTTTTTTTTAATCAACCCTCTTTTGCACTATTATGCTTTTGAGGCCAGAATGTATACTATGCTTGCTTTCTTAGCCACCCTCTCCTGTTATGCTTTTATCCAAAAGAAAAAAGGACTATATTTGGTTAGTACGGTAATTGGGCTGTATACCCATTACTTCATGATTTTTATTACGGCGGTTCAACTGATCGATTATCTTATGGTCAAAACAAAGAAAATCGCTTGGAAATCGTATTTTCTCCCTGCTTTTTTATCTTTTTTTCCGTGGTTGATTTATGTTGCAACCAACAATAAACAATGGGTAAACGGTTTCTGGATCGCCGGACCCGAATTAAAGACTCTGCCGGGCTTACCGGCAATCATTTACACGGGCTACGAACCTGGCCTAATCCCTGATCCGAAAATATTTTTATTGTCGGCGTTAATCGTCCTCTGCCTTATCGGCGGCCTTTATATAAACAGGCGCTTCAGGAAGCTGCGCCGTATAAATTTCTTTTTTTTCTTGTGGGCTTTTGTTCCCTCAATGCTGACTTTATTAATTTCTTTGTATAGGCCGATTTTCTTGCCGCGCTATCTGATTTTTTCTTGCGTGGGTCTGGTTATGCTGATTGTGTCGGTAATCGACCGCTATCCTTTTCTGATAAAGCTGGCAGCAATAGCGATTCTTTTTTTCTACACCAATCAATATGCACAACTTCAGATTAGATACCGCACCAAAGCGGATTTAAAACAAAGGATTAAAGAGATAAAACGACTGGCCAAACCCGGCGATCTCCTCTATGTTACTCATGAATACAACTTTCATCCGGCCCAATATTATTTTGATCCAAAACGGGTCTATATTTACGGAAAAACATATGATGAACTGCCGCAATATATTGGCAAAATTCTCATCTCCCCGGATCAGATCGCCACACAATTGCCCCGCTATCCAATCAAGGCCTTTATTCTCAAAGACGATCTCACTTACGATATTCAATCCGCATATTGATTTTTAAATCAAGACCTGCTATGTTTAGCGATATGGAATTCTTAAAGAAAGCGGATCCTCAAATTTATAATCTTATTAGAAAAGAGGAGAGACGGCAAAAGGAAACCCTGATGATGATTCCGTCGGAAAATTACGCATCCTCGGCCGTGCGTGAGGCGCTGGCGACCGTACTCACCAATAAATATTCCGAGGGTTATGCTGGCGCTCGTTATTATCAGGGTAATCAATACGTTGACGCGATCGAGCTGTTGTGCATCAAACGGGCAAAAAAGCTATTTAAAGTCCCCTATGTCAACGTTCAACCTTACTCAGGCTCGCCCGCCAACAGCGCGATTTATTTTGGACTACTGCAACTGGGCGACACCATTATGGGACTGTCTCTAGCAAGTGGAGGCCATCTTACTCATGGAGTTCCAAATATTACCTTTTCCGGCAAATTTTTCCGGAGCGTGCAGTATGAAGTCGATACGGATGGAATTATTGACTATGATGATTTAGAAAAACAGGCGCAAAAGGTTAAACCGAAGTTAATTATTGCCGGAACTACCCATTACCCAAGGCAACTGGATTTCCAAAGATTCGCCCGGATTGCCGATCGGCTAGGCGCAATTCTGATGGCAGACATCTCTCATGTGGTTGGATTAGTCATCGCTGGAGTTTACCCCAATCCAGTTCCTTATGCCCATGTAATATCAACAACCACTCACAAAACCTTACGCGGACCACGAGAAGCAATGATTTTGGTTACTGAGAAGGGTTTAAAATACGATCCGTCAATGGGTGACAAAATCAACAGAGCAGTTTTTCCCGGTCTTCAGGGAGGTCCTCACAATAATACTATCGCTGCGCTCGCCGTTGCTCTTAAAGAAGCCGACACCTCAAAATTCAGAAAGTATAATCGGCAAATTGTTAAAAATGCCGCTGTCCTTTCAGAAAGTTTGATTAAACTCGATTATAACTTAATCAGCGGCGGGACAGATACTCACGTAATGGTCATTGATCTGCAGAATAAACAATTGTTGGGAAATACGGCAGCGGAAGCCTTGGAGACAGTCGGAATCGTGGTCAATCGCAACACCGTACCCTTTGACCCTAACCCCCCGTTTTATCCTTCGGGTATTCGCCTGGGAACGCCGGCCCTGACGAGCCGAATGATGAAGGGAAAAGAGATGCGTCAAATCGCCCTTTTGATCCACCGGACTCTTAACGCCGTAATCAATTCCAAAAAACAGCTTGCGGTATCGATCGATCAGGAGAGAAAAAAACTCGTCAGGCAAGAAATTATTAAAGCCACCAAAACCCTCAGTCTGATAAAAAAAGACGTTGCCCGGTTGTGCCGAGACTTTCCTGTCATCAAACAGTATTAAGCCCAACTTGCGGTATAATAATTATCGATTATGCTTTATTTACTCATACTCGCGAATTTGCTGATGATCGGCATATTTGTTTTTACCTATGGCCGCTTTCCTCCTCAAATTCCGCTTTTCTACTCTTACCCCTGGGGAGAAGATCAGTTGGTTGATCTATGGATGATTGGTATTTTACCGCTTGTTTTAAACGTTCTTTATTTTTTTAACCTGTGGCTATATAAGAAATTGTTTCCCGGTAATTTTTTGATAAAAAAGATGTTTTATTATCTTAATCTCTTCCTGATAATCAGCATCACCTTTATTTTTATAAAAATTATCGTGCGCATTATCTGATTTATGGAGATTGTCTTTGTTTTTATCGGTTCCGCCGTTGCCACTTTTTTTTTTACGGCGTTAACCATCCCTTTAGCTATCAGGTTTAAACTGATTACCGATAAAAAAAAGCGCCGCCATCCGGCTCATACTCACGCCGGAGTAGTCCCTCGAGCCGGAGGACTGCCGATCTTTATAGGATTGTTTTTTGCGATTTTATTGTTTATTCCCATCAATAAAATTGTGGCCGGCATAGTGATTTGCAGCTTCCTGTTGGTCGCTGTGGGGCTGTTGGATGATTATTTTGATCTTTCTCCTTATTTAAGGTTTGTGACTAATTTACTGATTGCTACTCTTATGATTATGTTTGGCTTGGGGATTCCCTATGTTTCCAATCCCTTTGGAGGTATAATCAGGCTCGACACCCTTCAGCTTCATTTTCAGTTGTTTGGAAATCATTCAATCTGGATTATCGCCGATTTGATTGCCATTATCTGGCTTAGCTGGATGATGAATATAGTCAACTGGAGCAAGGGGGTGGATGGACAGTTGCCTGGTTTTGTTGCGATGGCTGCCCTCTTCCTTGGCCTTGTGGCGCGACGCTTTACCGTCCATGATATTAGCACTACAGCGGTAATGCTGCTGTCTTTTGCCACAGCCGGGGCTTTTTTGGGATTCTTGCCTTTTAACTTCTATCCGCAAAAAATTATGCCGGGCTATGGGGGCGGATCGCTCGCCGGTTTTCTGCTGGGTGTCTTGTCTATCCTGTCGTTTGGCAAGCTGGGGACAATTTTTTTAGTGCTGGCAATCCCGACGCTTGACGCGGTTTACACGATTATTCGGCGATTAATTCATAATAAATCTCCCTTTCGTGCCGACTGGGGTCACTTTCATCATCGGCTTCTGGAAATCGGCTGGGGAAAACGGCGGATTGCCTTATTTTATTGGTTGATTACCGTTATTTTTGGTATATCCAGCCTATTTCTTAAGGGAATCGAAAAATTCATTGCCCTAATGATGGTGGCTCTGACTCTGGCCGTTTTTATTGTTATCATTGAGGTTGTAAAAAAACAAACCCGATGAAATACTTCGTAAAAACTTTCGGTTGCCAACAAAACTGGGCCGATTCGGAAAGAATCGCGACTGCTTTTTCGCGCCGAGGAATGAAGAAAGCAAAAACCTATGCTCAGGCCGATTATTTAATTATTAACTCCTGCATGGTCCGTAAATCTGCAGAAAACCGGCTATACGGTCTGATTAATAATTTAAAAAAATATAAACCAAAATTAAAAATCATAGTTACCGGTTGTCTGGTAGGGTTGGCCTTTCAGGATAAAACCGGAAAATATTTAAAACATCTCAAAAAAATTCTTCCCGAGGTCGATGAATTTTTGACCACGGCCGAGGCAGGATTTGACTTTCCTCAACTTCGCACTGATGAAATTAATGCCTGGGTACCTATTTCCAACGGCTGTAATAATTTCTGCACTTATTGTGTTGTGCCTTTTAGTCGTGGCCGTGAGATCAGCCGTCCATTTCGAGAGATTATTAAAGAATGCCACGAATTAAAAAAACAAGGATATCGATCAATTACTCTGCTTGGCCAAAATGTCAATTCGTATGGAAACGACCTCATTAAGAAATCAAAGATCAAAAATCAAAGATCAAAAATACAAATCAAAATCCAAAAATTAATTAAAGAAAAGAAAATAAAACCTGTCTATGTTAAACATTTGGGACGATGGAGAATCCCAACTTTATTTCCATATTTGCTTGATGAGGTGGCAAAAATGGGCTTTGAAAAAGTAGACTTTCTTTCATCAAACCCCTGGGATTTTTCCGATGAGCTGATTGATGTGGTCGCGCGCAATCAAAATATCACCAGAACGATCCATCTCCCTTTACAGTCAGGCGATGATCGTATGCTTAAAAGAATGAACCGCTGGTACAGTGCTAAAGAGTATATCGATTTAGTGAATAAATTAAAATCGAAGATTGCTGGTCTTAAAATTACGACTGACATTATCGTCGGATTTTGCGGTGAAACCGAAGAGGAATTTGAAAATACAGTTAAACTTTGCCGGACAGTCGGTTTTGAGAAAGCATATGTTGCTATGTATTCTCCCCGGCCGTTTACCGCCGCAACCAGAGTGATGAAAGATGACGTCCCTTATCCGGTTAAAAAACAACGCTGGCAACGGCTTGAGCATTTAATCAACAAACCATTCTTGGAAAGATTAAAAAAATAGTTTGAGTTTTGCTATAATCACTTTATGAGACTACTGGTTACGGGCGGAGCAGGTTTTATCGGTTCAAATTTTATTCTTTACTGGTTAAAAAAATATCCGCGCGATCAAATCATCAATCTTGACAAGCTTACTTATGCGGGCAATTTGGAGAATTTAAAAAGCGTCGAAAAAAATCCAAATTACCAGTTTGTCCATGGAGACATTTGTAACCCTCAACTCATCAACTCTTTAACCCATAACATTGACTTAATTGTTCACTTTGCAGCCGAATCCCATGTTGATCGATCGATTTCCGATCCGGCTCCATTTATTAAAACTAATATTGAAGGAACCTACGTTTTACTCGAAGCTGCCTTAAAAAACGGGGGGAAACGGTTTCATCATATTTCCACCGATGAAGTTTTTGGGGCACTTGAATTAAACTCAAAAGAAAGATTTACGCCGCAAACTCCCTATAATCCCCATAGCCCCTATTCCGCTTCCAAGGCCGCCTCCGACCATCTAGTGCGAGCCTACCATGATACTTATGGACTTCCCGCCACCATCTCCAACTGCTCCAATAACTTCGGCCCCTTTCAGTTTCCCGAAAAATTAATTCCTTTAACGATCACCAATTTAATTGAAGGGAAAAAAGTTCCGGTTTACGGCGACGGACTGTATACGCGTGACTGGCTTTATGTTGAAGACCACTGCGAAGCGATTGATTTGATCATTAACCGGGGCAAAGTCGGCCGAACTTATTTGATCGGAGGATTAACGGAGAAAACCAAAGATATCACCAATATTGAAATTGTCAGACAAATAATTGCAGTTATGCACAAACAGGGATTGGCGATTGAATTTGTCAAAGATCGACCCGGCCATGATAGGCGCTATGCGATCGACTGGTCGGCGACCAAACAGGAGTTGGGGTGGCAACCAAAACACACTCTCAAACAGGCTCTTCAAGAAACAACTCAATGGTACTTAAGAAACCAAAGTTGGTGGAAGCGGGTCAAAAGCGGAAAATATCAAAAATAATTCAGTCCCTTAATTTATGCTAAAAATCGCAATTACCGGAGCTACAGGATTGATCGGAACACGCCTCGTTGAACTGCTGAGCAATCAATTTGAATTTATTCCCCTCCTCCAGGAAGAAATAGATATTACTCAGCGCGAGGTTCTTTGGCAAGCGTTGAAAAACATTAATTTTGACTTTTTTCTCCATCTGGCAGCTTACACTGACGTTGACGGCGCAGAAAAACACAAAGAATTAGCTGAGCAAGTTAACGTTTCCGGGACCAAAAACGTCTTTGAGATAAACCGGCGCTTGAGAAAAAAATTTATCTATGTTTCCACCGGCTTTGTTTTTAACGGCAAAAAAGAACAGGCTCCTTTTACCGAATCCTCGCTGCCTGACCCTATCTCTTTTTATGGTCTAACTAAATATGAAGGCGAAAAAATAGTAAAAAACCAGGCCATGATCATCCGCCTCGACTACCCTTATGGTAAATCAGCGGCGCAAAAAAAGGATTTTGTTCATAACATCATTGTCGCTTTTAAAGAAGGGAAAACTCTGAAAATGGTGGAAAATTCCACCATTACTCCCACCCCGATTGATGATTTTGTGGCGGGTCTTCAATATTTAATTAATAATTACTCGCCTGAAATTTTCCATCTGGTAGGACAGGACAGTTGGTCACCGTACGCAATCGGCCAAATGATCGCTCGAAACTTCAGATTCAGTCCGGATCTGATTGAGCCGATCGCTTATAATTCATATTTTAAAAACAGGGCGAAGCGGCCGCAATTTTCAACCATAAAATCAATAAAAAATGACTTTATTTTGATGAAGAGCTTTGCGGATGGATTAAAACTGTTATAATTTACACTTATGATAATTACTTTTATCGGCCATGGATATGTTGGACTCGTGACCGCATGCGTTTTTGCTGATTTTGGGAACAAAGTGTATGTCATCGGTCATACTAAGGAAAAAATTGAGAGATTGAAAAAAGGCGATCCAATTATCTATGAACCGGGATTAAAGGAACTGCTGGAAAAAAATCTCAAAGCCAGACGCCTGCATTTCACTCTCGAATATCAAGAAGCAGTTGCTTCATCCGAGATAGTTTTTATTACCGTTGGAACGCCACCAAAAAATAACGGAGAGGCTGATTTATCTCAAGTTCTGCAGGTTGCCGAAAAGATAGCCTCTTATTTGAAACATTCATTTACAGTCATCTCCTGTAAAAGTACCGTTCCCGTTGGCACAAACAAGAAAATTGAGACTGTTATTTTAAAAAAGAAGCCAAAAGACGTGTCTTTTGCCGTAGCTTCGTGTCCGGAATTTTTGCGCGAAGGAACGGCCATCAACGATACAGTCTTTGCCGATCGCATAGTTATTGGTTCGCCATCGAAAAAAGCAATTGATTTATTACTACAACTTCACGAACCGATCGCTGGCAAACGGGTAATTACCGATCTCGCCTCAGCTGAACTAATCAAATACACGGCTAACGCCATGCTTGCTAACAAAATCTCATTTGCCAATTTGATCTCTTTTTATTGCGAGAAGACCGGAGCCGACGTGGAAAATGTCCTGGACGCAGTCGGGCTGGATAAACGCATCGGGCGGATCTTCATGAGTCCGGGAGTCGGTTATGGAGGTTCCTGTTTCCCTAAAGACGTCAAGGCGCTGATCAATACCGGAGAAGACCATAAGATTGAAGTCTCTATGCTAAAGGCGGTTGAAGAAATTAATACTCAAACTCGGGCCAACTTTTTAAAAAAAGTCTACCGGCATGTCAATGGAAAAAAAATCGCCGTCTGGGGCTTAAGCTTTAAACCCAATACCGACGACATCCGCTTCGCCTCCTCTTTGGAAATCGTCCAGCCCCTGCTGGATCAAGGCTTTAGTTTGACGGTTTTTGACCCGGTAGCCATGGCGAATTTCCGTAAGCAGTTCAGTCATACCCGTCTCACCTATGCAAAAGACGCCTATCAGGCCGTTTGCGGCGCCAATGCCCTATTGATACTTACCGAATGGAATGAATTTAAGCAAATTGATCTTAAAAAAGTCAGGTCATTACTAAAACGACCGTTAATAATTGACGGAAGAAATCTTTATAAGCCGACCGCTATGAAAGAGCTTGGTTTCCAATACATTTCCACCGGTCGACAATCAATTTTATGAAAGTGCTGATTGCCGGTGGAGCCGGTTTTATCGGGTCAAATCTTTGTGATTACTTAATCCAAAAACAAGCTTCAATCACTGTAATTGATAACTTAATCACAGGTCAAAAAAACAATATAAAACACCTACTTGACCGATGTGATTTCCAATTTATCGAAGATGGCATCTGCCATTACAACTTTTCAACCCTTAAACCTTTTGACTTAATTTATCACCTCGCCTCTCCTGCCTCACCAATCCAATATAAAAAACATGCCATCGAAACACTGCGCGCCAATAGTATTGGGACCGAAAAACTACTAGAATTCCAAATCAGAAGTAAAAGTAAAACATTCATTTTAGCGTCAACTTCTGAAGTATATGGAGATCCGCTGATCCATCCACAACCTGAGTCTTATTGGGGCAATGTTAATCCGGTGGGGATACGAGCCTGTTATGACGAAAGCAAACGTTATGCTGAGGCTTTAGCGATTAATTATCATCGAAAATATCACGTTGATGTTCGCATTGCCCGAATTTTTAATACCTATGGACCAAGAATGGAAAAAAATGATGGACGAGTCGTTTCCAACTTCATCATGCAGGCATTGCTACAACAGCCAATTACTGTTTATGGTACCGGCAAACAGACCCGTTCATTCTGTTATGTTGATGATATGGTTAAAGCATTATATTTATTTGGAAGCACTAACAATCTGGCCGGTCAAATTATCAATCTAGGTAATCCTGAAGAAAAAAAAATTAGAGAGTTGGCATTAATAATCAGGGAACTGACCAATTCGACTGCGACCATCGTTGGGGAACCGATTGACGGTGATGATCCCAAACAACGCTGTCCCGATATTGGCAAAGCCAAAAAATTATTAAACTGGAGTCCTCAAATTGGGTTGAAAGACGGTCTAAAAAAAGCCATTAGCTATTTTAAGGAAAATTATCTATGAGAAAAGCGGTAGTCGTCCTTCCAACCTATAATGAGAAAGGCAACATAGAAAAAATTATTGAGGCGGTTTTTTTGGAAGCTAAATCTATTCCTAATTGGGAAATTCATGTTTTAGTAGTTGATAGTTTTTCACCTGATGGGACAAATCACATTGTTACAAACCTCCAAAAACAGTATCACAACCTTCATCTAATCGAAGTTCCAAAAGCTGGATTAGGTAAAGCATATTTGGCGGGCTTTCGCTTCGCGATAGAAAAACTTAATGCCTATCTTTTGTTTGAGATGGACGCCGATCTTTCTCATGACCCAAAAATAATAAAAGCTTTTTTGAAAAAAATCGAAGATGGAGCTGATTTTGTGATCGGGTCACGCTATATTCGAGGCGGTTCGATTCCTCGCGATTGGGCATGGCATCGCAAATTATTTTCGGTCTTGGGAAATCTGATTGTAAGATTTGGTTTCATGAAATTAAAAATAGCCGACTGGACATCAGGATATCGGGCAGTAAAGGCTTGGATTGCAAAAAATGCTTTTGATCATATTAAAAATTATTCCGGCTATGTTTTTCAAGTTGCTTTACTTGATTATTCTTTAAAGAACAACGCTCATATTGGCGAAGTTCCGATCAACTTTAAAGACCGGAAACTCGGCCAATCTAAAATCAACTCCGTCGAATACATTATTAACACTCTTCTTTATGTTCTTACCCACTCTGCCTTTATCAAGTTCGTCATCGTCGGGCTGATCGGTTTTGGGATCGACTTTGGCATCTCTTATCTTTTGATTGAAAAAATCAATCGACCGGTCTGGAGCTCGACTCTGATTAGTACAGAAACAGCTATTGTCGCAAATTTCCTCCTTAATAATTTTTGGTCTTTTTCATACAAAAAAATCAATCACAGCCTCGTTTCATATGTTTTAAACTTCGTTAAGTTTAATTTAGTATCTTCAGGTTCAATTTTCATTCAAACGGGAGGAATTGCTTTGTTAGTTGGCCTTTTTGGCAAAGATTTATGGTATTTATATAAAGTTTTAATTATCGCTCTTGTTATTATCCCCTATTCTTATTTTTTTTACAATAAATTTATCTGGAAGGAGAAATAGTTACTGTTTTTCTACGTACTCGCCCGACACCCAACCTTCATTTTTGCCGTCATATTTGATCTTATACCAGCCGTCTTTTTCGTCAATGACGTCAAATTTATCGCCCGGGTTAACCCGAGCCGACTCCGAAGCATCAATGGACGGCTCTTCGCGTACCCGCAACCAGCCGGTCGGCGTGTCTTTAATGACAATTGAATTCTCGCTCGCGGCAGTTGCGCTCTCAGTGGCCTTTTTTTCCTCGGCCATTTGCGTTATTTTTGGCATTTGGCTTGGATCGATCGCCAATTTAAATTTGGCAATCAGTTGGTAGCCGGCATTGACGTTGATTTTTTGGGTGCGCCGGAAAAACCCGGGCATGAAAACCGACAGTTCATGATCACCTTTCATCACATCACTCAAGATCGCCGATGCCACCCCTTTTTCATCGTTATCTAAATAAACCAAAGCACCCTGTGGTTCGGTCTCCACCAAAATCTCACCATAATTGCTGTTTTTTGGAGCTTTCGTCATCTTGGTGGCTGTCAGCACTTCACCTGCCGACGTCACGTCGGAACTTCCCAGTTCAAGATCGACAACCGTTAGGGTATTTTTAAAAACCTTTACCTTGCCCTGCCATGAGGCAGTTTCAGTCGCCGTCCCCTCGGGAATCAGTTTCAGTAAATATTCGCCGATTTTATATTTATCCTCAAACGGCGTCTTGCCTATTGCCACATTATCAATAAATACGCTGGCGCTGGGAGATGAGTTGACCTTTAACTGACCGAAATCATTTTGCCTATTGACAATTAAAAAGCGCGTTGCAATAAATCCAATAAACAAAACCAAAAGCACGATAAATAATATTAGTTTGGTTTTCATAAACTAATTAATTGTAGTCAAAAAATCTTTTTTATGCAAGATATCAAACTTTTCATACTATGGGTAATTTGGGGATTGACAAATGGAAAAACTGAATTATAATAACTTAAATATGGTCAAATTACTATCTTTAACCAAGTCGGAGTCAAGGCGTACCTTTGGGGAAGGTAGTATTTATTTGGCCTAAACTAAAGGAAATAAAAAAACCAACCCCGAGCAAAAGAGCTCGGGTTTTTTAATGGCTAAAAATACACTCCCCCGGATTAAACACCCGGGGGATTTTTTTATTAACAATTATTTTCAAATATGAAAAACCAAAAACAAACAAAAAAAGCAGTGCTTGCCTTTTCTGGAGGTTTGGACACGTCTTATTGTGTTCTTTATTTAAAAGAACAGGGTTATGACGTGGTCACATTGACCGTGGATACCGGAGGATTCACAAAGAAAGATCAGGAATATATCGCTAAACAATCAAAACTCGTAGGTGCAATTAAACATTATTTTATTGATGGAAAGACACAGTTATATGATCAAATAGTTTCCTACATTATTAAAGGAAATATTTTAAGAGGAGGAGTTTATCCTCTTTCTGCAGGACCAGAAAGACTCATTATTGCTACAAAATTAGTGGAAATCGCCAATCAAGAAAAAGCGATTGCTGTCGCTCATGGATCAACGGGCGCCGGAAATGACCAAGTACGTTTTGATGTTGCTATTAAAGTATTAGCGCCGGAACTGAAAATTATTGCTCCAATTCGTGATTTGGAATTAACTCGGGAAGAAGAAATAAAAATATTGGAAAAGCATGGCGTGACTATCCCATCGATATCCAAATCCTACTCAATCAACAAAGGAATGTTAGGTATTACTATCGGTGGAAAAGAGACAAAAGGCTCATGGGAAACGCCACCTGAAGAAGTTTATCCAGGGATTACTCCGCTGGCTGACACGCCTAATAAGCCAGATACTTTAATTGTTTCGTTCAAAAATGGTTTACCAGTTGCAATCAATGGAAAAGCAATGAATGGGTTAGAAATTATGGAATTTCTAACCGAAGCCGGTGGAAAGCATGGCATCGGTAAAAACATACATCTTGGTAATACCATTCTTGGTATTAAAGGTCGGGTGGCTTTTGCTGCTCCGGCAGTAACGATATTAATTAAAGCTCATAAGGAACTCGAAAAATTAGTCTTAACAAAATGGCAGTCATTTTGGAAAGATACCTTATCTGAAGTTTGGGGTAATTTTGTCCATGAAGGATTATATTTCGACCCTGTAATAAAAGACATCGAAGCAATGTTAAATAGCAGTCAAAAAACCGTCACCGGTGAAGTGAGAACAAAACTTTTTAAGGGCAATATTATCACGGAAGGTTACAAAAGCCCTTTTTCTCTAATGAGTTTAGATGTGGCAATATACGGAGAAAAGAACGTGTTGTGGACTGGTAAGGAAGCAGCCGGTTTTTGCAAGATTTACGGTTTACAAAGTATATTGGCTCACAAAGCTTATAAATTGGGTAAAAAACATGAAAACAGTAAAATTCACTAAAATTCCATCAATTGTTAAAAATCTTCATCTTGCTTATGAAGAAAAAATAAGTAATACAACAATTCCCGAAGAAGGAGGGGTAGTTGCAGTTGTAGCACTAGATCACGAAAAGAAAAACAATGTATTTGAACATCTGTCAGGACGACTGGGGAAACTTTATGCAAACGACATTATTCCGGCCGTCCTTGGACAACGAAAAGCTCTTAAAGAATATAGCGGAAAAATACCGGATCAAATTGACGCAGGCGATGAACTTTACTTTCTTTGCGAAAGTGGCTTAGTAGGAGAAATTCAAGGATTTAATGAAAATTGGGGCCAACCCATGAAAGTAAAGGTGATAGGATCGGTAATTAAAAATAATAAACAACTAAATATTAAAGACTTTAGTTTGAAATTAAATGGCAGTTTAAAACGGAGCGCGCCGATTATTTCTATTGTTGGAACTAATATGGATTGTGGCAAAACAACTATGATTTGCAAGATTGCCGAACATTTTATCAGTAACGGCCACAAGATTGCTGGGGCCAAGCTTACCGGAGTTGCCTTTATGCAGGATCCGCTGAAAATGATTGATGCGGGAATTAATCCTGTCTTTGATTTTGTTGATGCTGGTTTACCATCAACTTGCGGCGATTCTGACCTGGCAATAAACGCTGCGATCTCTGTAATTAGTAAAGTTAACGAAAGTAATCCTCATATCATTATAGCCGAGTTTGGCGACGGTATTGTTGGGGAATACAACGTATCTAAAATACTTTCCAATAATTGGTTTAAAAAACAGATCAAGGTATTAATCGTTTCCGCAAATGATTTGACTGGCGCGTGGGGAGCGAAACAAATTATTGAAAAGTTGGGATTAAAAATAGATTTAATCACGGGCCCTGTTACCAATAACCAAACCGGGGTTGATTTCATAGAAAAAAATATGAATATCGCAGCTGAATGCAACTTGCATAAGATTCCAAAAACTTTATCAATCGTTCAAAACATTATCAGTTAATAAATAATTTTATGACTATTAAAGGCAAACATTTTTACAATACGGCGGGTTTTCTCCAGAAAGAAATTATTAGTTTAGTTGATTTGGCAATAAAGATGAAGCAAGAGAAATATGATCAATCTCTATCGGGAAAATCTCTAGCGATGCTATTTTTTAATCCGTCTCTGCGGACGCGACTGTCTTTTACTATGGCAATGAATAAATTAGGTGGATTAGCTTTAGATTTTCCTGTTTCCGGAGGAAAGAGTTATACTTTTGAATTCCAGGATGGCGCAGTGATGAATAAAGGAACTATTGAACATGTTAAAGATGCAGCTAAAGTCATTTCTAGCTATTGCAATGCAATTGCTATCCGATCTAGCGAATTAATCACAACTGCTGCAGAAAGTGTTGATGTGCCAGGATGGAATGAACTTAAAAAAGATACTGTTTTGCACGCCTTTATGAAACATAGTGATGTACCGGTAATCAATATGGAATCAAATGTTTATCATCCATGCCAAGGTTTAGGTGATGCAATGACAATCAAGGAAAAATTAGGTGATCCAAAGGGTAAAAAATATATCCATGTATGGTCTTATCATCCAAAAGCATTACCAATGTCAACCTCCAATTCTCAAATATTAGCCGCTTGTGAATTGGGAATGGATGTCGTCGTCGCTCATCCAAAAGGCTGGGAACTGGATCCAGAAATATTGAAATCTATGCAAAAACAGGCAAAAGCAGCCGGCGGTAAATTTACTGTAACCAACTCTTCGGATGAAGCATATAAGCATAGCAATATTGTCTGTACGAAAAGCTGGGGAGCGCTGAAATTTTATGGAAATTGGGAAGAAGAAAAGAAAATCCGGGAAAATAACAAGCACTGGATAGTTGATGAAGAAAAAATGAAAAAAACGGATAATGCTTATTTTATGCATTGTTTACCTGTCCGAAGAAATGTCGAGGTTACTGATGAAGTCATTGATGGTAAAAACTCGGTTGTTATTGATGAGGCAGAAAATCGTATGTGGGCGCAGATGGCAATTTTAAGTTCGTTAATTTAACTATATGAAAAACCAAAATGATGATAAAAAACAATTAGGAGTCGCAAACTTTATCGTTTCAGCGACTCAAGTTTCTTTGGATTTAGCGATGGTTCCTTATGATATATGGGGAACTATTGCTCATGTGCTTATGCTTTTCAAGCAAAAAATCATAAATGAAAAGGAAGCTGTCATCATCCTTAAAGCACTAAAAGAAA
>Ga0172371_10000307_pt1 | contig 73998 bp, 67 predicted proteins | sample Lak12m_FD_114543 | JGI IMG/M metagenome (GOLD analysis project Ga0172371, IMG submission 114543) | Freshwater microbial communities from Kabuno Bay, South-Kivu, Congo - kab_022012_12m | ecosystem: Environmental > Aquatic > Freshwater > Lake | place: Democratic Republic of the Congo: South-Kivu...
GAACTACCGACGCATTGTTGTCAGATATGAGAATCATATCAGTATGTTCGTTGCCTTCTTCCAGCTCGCTTGTGTCATGGTAACGTTGAAAAAATGTTTATGAGGTTTTGCAACCACCTCTACTAACAACTACAACATCGTCGATGACGCAGCCAGACCATCGCTGCTGAAATCGGACTTCCTTCGTTGTTCCCCAATCAAGACCACGAGGCACGTGGCCTGCTAGTAGAGAAACGAGATAGGAAGCCCCGACTAGCTGCTCAAACGTTGCCCCACCAGATCCGGTCGAAAATGGATTGGAAAGAGTAGGGTCTGGTGAGGCACTCATTTCAATTGACCCGTCCCGAAGTCAACTACGGACCACCTTGACATCTCATATAAAGCGGCTTCTAATGTGAATGCAGTTTTCACGGTTACAGCCTGCCCTATCTCTCGAACGACCTGTAAGCCTCTCTTATTTCTTCGATTCCTTTCGAGAATTCAAATTTCTCGTCAAAGGTTCTTCTGGCGCCTTCGGCTAACTTCTTGCGAAGTTCCGAGTCCCTCTTTAGCAGGAGCACAGCCTCAGCTATTTCCTCCGGAGCGCCCGGATTGAGTAACAAACCGGAAATACGGTCTTCTATCATGTCCGGAATACCACCTACGCGAGTGGAAATTACCGGCAGTCCGCTTCGTAGCGCTTCAATTATCGTAATGGGCATTCCTTCTATGAAAGACGGCAGAAGGTACACGTCTGCGAGGCTGTAAAAGAGGTTGGCTTTGCTGCGCTCCAACTCGCCGGTGAAGGTCACCCAGGCAGCCAAATTTTCCTTATCCACCCGCTGTGTCAACTGGGCCATTTCACCGGGGAATTCTTCAGAACCTACCAAGACAAACCTGACTGACGGGTCTTGAGAGGCCACCTGCGGCACAGCATCCAGAATAACATAACTACCCTTGCGCCAACCCACATAGCCGATGGTGAGAACCACGAAATGCTCTTCCGTTAAGCCGAGCTTCTCTTTTAACTGCTGAACCTCAGCCGGCTGGGGCGCCTCTTGATCGTGGATAAGATTGCGGATTACCAGCACGTCCGCGGTCGGACAGAGTTTTTTGATATTCTCGGCCCAACGGGAATAGAGTACGACCATACGTGGGGCGATCCGGAAACCGATCCATGTGTACAATCTCTTGAATGCGGACCGTCTAGCGTAAAATTCGTCCCAATCGGTCCCATGCATATGTACGAGCATGTTGGTTCGCGCTAATCTTGCCAGCAAAATAAATAGTATGGTGCTTGCAAAGGCGCCGTCGGGAGAATGAATGTGAATCAAATAATATTTCCCGCTCCATAATTTGAAAAAAAAATTCACTAATTGCTTTACTCTCGCAATGTTTCGCGGAATTGTTCGGTTAATACCCAGTTCAAAATCCGGTCTTGGAAAGAGTTCAAAAGAGAATTCAGAAGCCAGTTCCGAATGAATTATATCCTCCACTACGGACGCTATGCCTCCAGTCGGAGGCGGCAAGGGGCCAACCATGAGGATTTTTTTCATCAGGTAAGTCTCACTCTACTACAACTGGCCGCAAAACCTCCATATGTGAACGTCCACAGTGGGGGCGGTTCGCGAACCGCCCCTACAAATAATGCGGCGCCTCTTGTCAAATTGACGTCTTGCAGCCAGTTGGGCATGAACAGACGGCGGCTATTTTATGTATTGCTTCCACCAGAGCGCAAGATTCAATAGGCTCCATGCTCGAACAGGACCGCGAGTGTCCACAAACCCCTGCAGAAAGCAGGAACACCCCGAAGGCGCAAAAAATTCGGTCTGCCGACAGAAGTCTTCGACTATATCTCGAGTCCTGGGCCCCAACTTGTCCAGATACCATTCGTGAATCGGCAACCAGAAACCCTGTTTCTTCTGCTGGATGGTCTCGTCGGGAATCAATCCTTGCACCGCTTTCTTGAGTATATATTTTTGTTGCCCGCGCTTGGCTTTTAGGGAATCGGGAATACTCATCACCAGCTCAACGAATTTATGATCGAGAAAAGGAACACGCGCTTCCAGGGCCACGGCCATGCTCATTTTGTCCACTCTCATGAGCAGAAGTTCAGGCAGTCGCAAATTAAGATCCACATAAGTCATCCAATTCAGGTGTGATTTTTCCCATGCCTTTTCCTGAAATCGTTGATATATCGGAGCCACGGCATCCCACGAGCTTAGATCGCGAAACTTTCCGGCAAGCCGCTCAGAAAGCATCTGTTGTTTATGATGTTCGAAAAAGACGTCGAAGCCACCCCAATATAGAGGGCTTCCGTGCGCGCCGCGGTTAAGCCACTCGTACGGTAAGCGAGAGTCCTGGCCAAATAGCTTCAGGACCAGTTGGCCCACGCTATTGATGAACTGGGCTGCGGGCAGTTCATTGAATCGTTCAAGCCTGAGCATAAGCTTCCATCGATCATATCCGCAGAACAGTTCGTCCGACCCCTCCCCGACTTGCGCCACAGTAATCCCATTGTCTCTGGCCAATTTGGACACATAATAGATCGGGACACAAACCGGGTCCGCAATCGGTTCATCCTGGAGCCTCACCATTTCCGGCAAGAAATTGAGGAGATCATCGAGAGTCAGAAGCTGTTCATAGTGCTCCGAGCCAATTTGCTTGGCTATTTCTCTAGCTTTTAGCAATTCGCTCGGATAGCTCTTGTATTCCCCCTCATAACCGATCGTAAAGGTCTTCACGATTTCAGGCGCGTCTTCTGAGAATAGATAAGCATTGGTGGTCGAATCCATGCCGCCTGACAGAAAAACCCCGACCGGCACATCACTCACTTTCCGGAGCTTTACGGACGTTCGAAGCTCGTCTAAAAGCATGTGGGCGATTTCATCTTCCGGGACATTGGTCAGAGGCTTCGCATGGTCCCAGACATCCCAATATTTTTTTTCTTTTATTGTTCCATCAACAGAAATCCTCAGCCATGAGCCGGGGCGGAGCTTCATAATACCTTCGAAAAGCGTCTGGGGAGCGGGCGTAGTCAGGAACGAAAGGTAGTGGTATAAGGCTTCCTCGTTTACTCTGCGCTTCTGATCCGGATCCTCCAGCAGAGCCTTGATTTCTGAGGCAAAGACTATCCGTCCGTCGTGAATCGAGTAATACAACGGCTTTATGCCGATGCGATCTCTGATGAGCCACAGTTCACAATTCTTCGCGTCCCAGATCGCGATAGCGAACATCCCCCGGAACCGTTCCAAACAGTCGATACCCCATTGCTCAAAAGAATGAACAATGACTTCCGTGTCCGAATGGTCGGTCTTCCACCGATGGCCCCCGATCCCCTCCAGTTCGGAACGTATCTCCGCGTGATTATAAATTTCGCCGTTGAAGGTTAACCATAAGCTCTCGTCCTCATTGGACATGGGCTGGTTTGCTATGTCGGAAAGATCAATGATCGCCAGTCGCCGATGGCCTAGACCAACGCGACCATCATCAGATATCCAGTGGCTCGCGCCATCCGGGCCGCGATGGGCCATGGTGTCACGCATACAGTTGATATATGATTGACTTACCCGAAAGTCATTGCGTGCAAAGGCGAAGGCCCCCACGATCCCGCACATATGGCGCTCCCCACTAATTTTCTAGTCAGTTTTATTTGCATCAAATAAAAAAAAATAGCAACTCTGAGGCTTGCCAATGATCTAATGATAGAGTAATTCGTCGAATGCTCCACTCCTGAAACGTTGCAAAGGGGAACGGCTGCATGAGTTACGTAGGTTTGGTGATTTCTTCAACTTATGAGACCGATACGTCTGCGTATAGCCATAGAATCAGAAAACTCGCAGAATGCCTTGAAAAGAAATCCATGCGATGTGATTTTTTTCACGTACCCAATAGACTTCCTTTCGACATCGAAACGGCTGCTTCATTTTTTATGCCGTTTTGGCTCAAGACTCTCAGAAAATATGATTTCATCTATTGTGGAGCAGAAGAAGCAGGGCAGACGCTCTTTTTTTGTCGGCCCTTTCTCCGGGCTCCGGTTATATTGGATTTGCATGGCGATGTGATAGCCCAATCCGCTTTGGCCAATGAAATTCGTTCGTCCGGGCGAAACCGACGCGCTTCGGTCAGAGTCAGAGTTCTGCAAGGAATGGCAATGGCCTCCGCGGATCATTGGCTGACGGTAACCGGATATCAAACCGCCGATCTCGTTCGTGAGGGATATCCGGTGGACGCAATAAGCCTGATACGTAACGGAGTCGACCTCAATTTATTTCAGCCGCTGCCCCAGCCGACTGAACCGAAATTCATGTTCGCTTACCTGGGAGAATTTCAAGTCTGGCAGGGGATCGAGAACCTCATTCTGGCCTTTGACAGACTGAAAAATCAGCCTTTGCGGATGCTCGTCATAGGATTCAGACCGCGGGATGCGGCCGTTAAGAAACGCTTTCATGAGCAATTTGGCGCCAGGGTCGAGTTGGTTGACAGAACTGACCCAATCACAATGATGGAGCTTCTGAAATCTGTAGCGATTCTTATCATACCCAGAATCCGGCATCAGGCCATAAGGAATGCTTTTCCCACGAAATTTGCCGAATACGCGGCCATGGGCAGACCGATAATAGTGAACGATGTGGATGAGACAGCGGATTTCGTCAGGAAGCACAATTGCGGGTTTGTTTCCCAACCTTCGCCCGAGGCCATGGCCGAGACCATGGCAAACGCCGCTATGGCGTCGGCGCAACAATTGGCGCAGATGGGCGCTCGAGCAAGACAAATGGCTGAAAGCAATTTTTCTTGGGACGGTATAGGAGAGCAGTACGCTCAGATTGTGCAAAAAGTCACCTCGAGTTTCTGGGGAATTGGTGCGCACATGAAAAGAGGCAAACAATGAAGCAGGTTTTTCTTTCCGGAAAAGGCGAAATAGCAGTATTTGACGTGCCCATCCCGGGACGAATCCGTGATTCCGTGCTGGTGCGCAACGGTTTTTCGGTCATTAGCAGCGGGACTGAAGGCGCTTCTGTGAGCGCGCATGGCGGGCTGCTGGGCCTATACGAAAAAGCCCGGTCATCCAAAGATGTGGCCGGCAAAGTTTGGAAGCTTGTCGAAACCAAGGGCTACAAACACGCTTGGGACCGAATTTGGGACAAGATCGGTGATTACAGCCTCATGGGATACAGCAGCGCGGGATGGGTCGTCGAGGTGGACAGTGACCGAATGCCTTTTAAACCGGGAGACCGGGTAGCATGCATGGGCGCAGGTCTGGCCAATCATGCCGAGTATGCTGTAATTCCCAAAAACCTCTTTGCGCCTGTGCCGGAGGGAGTGTCACTGGAAGAGGCATCCTTTGCCTCTCTTGGTTGTATTGCGTTGCAGGGAATTAGAAGACTTGAATCGACTCCCGGTGAAAAGATCGGCGTTCTGGGACTGGGGCTTGTGGGGCAAATATGCATTCGAATGTTGCACGCGCTGGGCCATGAGACCTACGGCATGGATGTCAACGAGGCCCGCGCATCCAAGGCCGCGGAAACGACCGGCATCGTGGCCTGGTCCGGTAGCGCCACTGATTCAATCGCCAAAGTTATGGAACTGACTAACGGAAACGGCATGGACGGAGTGGTCGTTTGTGCCGCGACGGATCGTGATGAACCAATCAATCTCGCCTTTGATCTCTGCCGCAAAAGAGGACGGGTATCATTGGTGGGCGATGTCGGCCTCAGCCTGCAACGTGACAAGATGTACGAAAAAGAAATCGAACTCCGCGTTTCATGCTCATACGGTCCGGGCCGGTATGACCAGGATTACGAAATGGCTTCGCATGATTATCCCCTAGCCTACGTTAGGTGGACGGAGCGACGGAATTTGGAGTTCTTTTTCTATATGTTGTCCACCGGACGTCTGAATCTCAAGCCGCTTGTGAGCGCGCGCCACAAAGTGGAAGAGGCCTCTGAAGCTTATGCGCATATAAAAAAAGGAGATCCGAATACCTATGCCGTGCTTTTTGACTACGGACCTTTTGCCGAGGAGCCGACGCGCTTGTCCGTGCAATCCGGTCGCACAGTAAAATACGCCCAACCCGTCAAAACGGTACGGGATCGAAAAATCAGACTCGGGTTAATAGGCATCGGCGGCCATGCGAAGGAGGTTCATATTCCCAATCTGAAAAGGATGGACGACACGTTTATCATTCAGGGGATTGCCAGCCGGTCGGGGGCCAGCGCAGGCGTGGCCGCGCTGAAATACGGCGCGGCAATGGCGACCAGCGATCATCGCGAACTCTTCGCATCCAAGGAAATCGACGCGATTCTGATTGCCACACGGCACACTACTCATGCTCCTTTCGTGAAAGAGGCGCTCGACGCGGGAAAGCACGTTTTTGTGGAAAAACCGATGACACTCACCCTTGAGGACGCTGAGGACATCGTCGCGAAATCAGCCGAGAAAGGCCTGATTGTACGCGTTGGTTTCAATCGACGCTTTTCTCCGTACCTGAACTCTCTGCGGAAAGTAATAGGCGATGCCGGTTTGAGAATGTTTTCCGTCCGCGTCAATACAGGCGTACTCCCGGACGATTGGAGCAACACCACGGAGGAAGGAGGCAGAATTCTCGGAGAGGCCGTGCATTTCTTCGATCTCTGTAATTGGCTCTTAGGAAACGAGCCGGCATCAATTTTTGCCATGTTCGCGGGAGAGGAGACGGTAATAGATCCTAATTTAACGGTTCAGATCAGGTATCCTGACGGATCGAGCGCACAAATTACCTATAGCGCTCTAGGGAATCCTCAGATGGGCAAGGAATACTTCGAAGCGTTCGGAAACGGTCGCATCGCGCAAAGCGATGATTTCAAGACTTTCGTCTCGTATGGAGCCACGGAATCAGTGGCATGGAAGGAGCGTGGAAACAAAGGGCACGCGGCGGAACTGCGCGAATTCGCGGCGACCATTCGTGGAGAGGAATTTCCTATCAAAGGGGCCGATGCCCGTGCAGGTCTGGTGGCCACTTGGATGGCCCTAAGTTGTTACAAGAGCGCACAGATCGGCGCGCAAGTTAAACTGGACATTTGAAAGGCTCGCATTACCTATGCACATAACATTATCATGCATATTTAGTATGATACGTAAGTTATTTAATTTAATAAATTGTAAAATACTTACAACATATGAAAATACAGTTGCTTTTCCTATTTATGTTTGGTAATATTGTGTTTCGACGACTGAGACTCGAAGTCTCAAATTACCAAAATAGGAGTTAAGCAATGAACAAGAGCCGGATGATCATGATGCTTTTTTCAATAGCCATCGTGGTTTTCTGCATCAACGCACACGCGGACGATACCTCACAACAAATCGCGGCACTGCAGCAGAAAGCGGAACTGATCAAAAACCAAATTAATCAGGCCCAGTCACAATGTGGAAGTGAAAGCCAGTTGAAGTCGATGACTGCTTCCATCGAGAGCCTTGTTCAGCAAAGAGCGCAGCTGGGAGCCCATATCTCGCAACTTGAGGCCCAGATTGAAGAACTCAAGAAAAGCAGCAGGGCAAGCTGCGCCAGAACGGTCAAACAGCACGAGGACGAACTCAATGTTGTTAAACAACAGATAGCAGGTCTTATAGCTAAAGAGAAAGCTGACGCAGTACAAAAAGCTTCCGCGCCCAAGGCCCCGACCGCCGCTCCCGCTCTTCCCGCCGCTGGTACGGAAAAATCCAAATGAGGGTCCAGGGTCCCGAATCGCCACCCGGTAAATGGATGTGTGTCGGAATAGAATGGATTCGATTTTGCTTGACGAGGGCTTGAATTGCGAACATCTCTTGCCCTCGCTCCGGCATGCACCATCTACTCGTGGCGATCTCCGGGGCTGCGGCCCGTCGAGTCGCACAATCGTGGGGGATGCCGCTAGAGCCCCAAATCTGAGAAGATAACTAATTGTTTCAACTGAAAATATTAGCGGACATTATGAGTTATCAGGCCGCGAAATTCGCTGATCGGCATGCCGGCAATAAGCTAAAAGGTTTCAGGTCGCGCTGCGGCTTTGTTTGCGAATCCAATTCTTCCAATTACACGCAAGATTGGTGTCCGCCCGGTGCGGGATGGCAGCAACAAAAAATGAAACTCGCTTGGCTGTGGTCGCTTCCGCATGGTTGGCTCAATAAAAGAGATATACCGACTCTGAAGGCTACCGATCTTCGAGAAATGAGATAGCGCGGGATTCCGACCAGTACTCGCCGTCAGAATCGAACCTCACAAAGCCTACATGTCCGCCGAATTTTGGAATCTCGAGAAAAAGCCTGGGATTGTTCTTTGCTTCTTCAATGGGATAACAAGAATTCGTCAGGAATGGATCATCTTCGGCACTGATCAGCAGGGTGGGAACCGAAATGGCGGCCAGGAAGGGTTTGCATGAAGCTTTTCGCCAATAGTCTTCCGCGCTTGAGAATCCGAATATAGGGGCGGTGTAGCGATCGTCGAATTCTTTAAACGTCTTAATAGTCTTATAGTTGTGATCGTTAATTTGCCCCGGCATAACAGCCATCTTTATCCGAATTTTTTTCCTAAGCAATCGCAAAAATCGCTTCAGATAGATTCTATTGGCGGACCGCGCCAAGTGATGCGAACTTGACTCCAGGTCGCAGGGAACTGAAAAGGCCACGGCTTTAGTTATTAGGGATTGTGCTTGCGTCCCGCGCTCGCCAAGATATTTGAGAATCACATTCCCCCCGAGGCTGAATCCGATCAGGGCAAGCTCTGAATAATTTTCGTGCGCCACCACGTGCGAAATAACCGTATCCAGATCTTCAGTTTCCCCACTATGATAAAATCGTAGTCGTTTATTGCACACTCCGCTGCATCCTCTGAAATTTACCGCCAGAGCGTCCCAACCTCTCCTGTTTAGGGCCTTGACCATCCCGAGCACGTAGGAGCGGGATGAATCCCCCTCCAACCCATGCAAAATGACGGCCAGGCGCCGGGCGCTCACACCCGACCGGTCCAAGTCCAGAAAATCGTCGTCCGGAGTGTCAATTCTTTGTCTCTGATAATGTATCCCTGAAACTCTGCGAAATAGACTGGGGAATATAGTCTGGACATGTGGATTAGAAAACATAAATGGCGGACTGTAACTGGACGGAGAAACCAACGGCACAATCTTCACCCTCAATCATTACAAAAATATGGATTATGTTAAACGATAATCGGCGCGGTTACTCTGAAATTTAACAGGCGAGGCTCTTTTCAGTTCAATCAATCGCATTAAAATTAGGATCTGTTGTTCCTGATTCTTGGGAATTAACCACCAATGAAAACTAGACTGCAATCGTAAATTTCTTATTTATTCCGACAATCCTTCCTTTTTCGCGGATGGTTCTATCTTGTCCCAGTTATCCTGCAACTTCGGGCCCATTGATAAGCGGTGATATTGCCACGCGAGATGAGAGTGAAGAATAATTTCTTCCACCCAATCCCTCAGATCATTCATGGTACCAAGAGTTCCCGCTGCTTCCTCTTTTTCAGCTTCCTTTTTCACCACGGCATCTACCTGGAGTAGCAATTCGAAAATTCTCCCAAAGCACTTGTGGACATGGAGTTCGAACTGTTCAGCGCTGGAAAACTTCACTGCAGAAATATCCTTTCAGTTGTTCATTTTTCGACGGTACAATTTTAACCCAAAAGGTTGCTGATCGACAATTTTTTCAGCCCGAGTATGAAACCATGCACGCCCAAGATGTTCGAAGCGGCAGCTCCCAATAACAACAGCGCCTAATCTAAACGCCTGTGTGGCCTCCCTTGACGGGCTGACGTCCGCTATTGATCAAGCGGCCAGCAACTGCCATTTTCCCTCAGGAATATCCAAGCCGCCCAGAACTTCCTTAGCCTTATCGTTGAGGAAAAACTGGTCAGGTGAATCGGGGCCAACCAGCACTACAGGGCCATGGAATTTGGACACAAATTTTTCGATTGTTGTAGTACCTCCAAATTCAGCTCCCTTCGCCTGATAGGCTATCACCAGGACCTCGTAATCGCCTTTCCTGAAGCACCTCTTCAGTTCAACCTCGTCGTTCCCTTCACAAAGCCGGAAGCCGACATCCGTGTAATCTCCGAGTCGATCGTCGTATTTTAGACGCAGATCCTTGTCTTTTTCAGCAACCAATTCAGGTGTCACAGGAGCGGTTTTTGATTTTTCTGCGTCAACGAATACTACATCGCGTCTAAGAGCGTAGGGTGAGTCTAGGAAATGGAATATATTAAGTTTAGTTTTGTGCTTTCGGGCTAATTCAAGCGCGTAGTCGAAAGCCCAGTCGCCTTGTCGAGAAAATACAGCGCACAGACCAATCCCATTCATTTTTTGCCTCCTATATAATGTTACTTGGATCGTACTGGTTGACTTTATCAGAGTTGTCCTCCGGCCGGCGCGGACCTGATGTTCTAAACGGAATCCTTATATGAAAAGATGTTCCTTTGCCCGGTTCCGATTCCACACTTATTGAACCGCCATGCTCCTGAACTACTTTTTTGGTAATCACCAGACCTAAGCCCGTGCCCTTGGACCCTTTGGTGGAATAGAACTTCTTGAAAAGCTTTTCCCTGAGTTCGTCCGTCATGCCGACACCATTGTCACTGACGCTTATTCGAAGGTCATCCTGTTCGATCCTGCCTGATACCGTTATAAAGCCGCCTCCGTTGTGGGCCTCACGGCAGGCATGCAAAGCATTGGATACAAGATTCGATACGGCGCTATGGATCTGGGGTCCATCGAGCAGACCTAATTTCATATGACTTTCGAAATCCTTAACCAAGGTAATCCCTTCTCCACGGATGCGGGCTTCGTACAAATCGCAAACATCGTTTAGGATTTGAGCTGGGTCGCACTCCTCATATTCCGGCTCTCTGTCTTTGGAAGCGTAAAGGATTTCTTTCACGAGGTCGGAGACTTTTTCCACATTCCTTTTGACCATATCCCATCCCTCGCGGACCCTATCTTCTCTTCCTCGCTGAAGACCCGAATCGACCACGTACACACCACCTTGCAGTCCTGACAGGATGTTTTTGATCGTGTGAGACATGCCGGCAATGGTTTCACCCAGAATCATCAATTCATTTTGCAGCCTTTTTACTTCCGTAATATTAGTGCTTATCTCCATCACGGCCCGCATTTCGCCATTTTCATTCGTAATCGGAGCGGTGTTGACTATGATATGAGTTTCCTCTCCATTACGACGCCAGATTTCTTCAGATTGATGCGATAGGCCATCTGTAAAGGTTTTTTCTACTGGGCAATTATCGCATTTACGGTCCGAATTCTTATAGATCGTATAACATTTCGTGCCGGCCTTCGCTCCGAAATGCTCCTGAAACAGCTTGTTTGACTGAATTATATTATAGTCTTTGTCAACGAGCGTTATATAACAAGGGACGTTTTCAAATAAATATTTATATGCCTCCTGTTTTTTCTGTAGCTCCATCTGGAGCCTTTTGAGCCTCGTAACATCCAGAGACATCTCCAGAACTTCAGTCATAACGCCATAGTCATCAAAGATTGGGGCAGTCTTGACTATTACATGCGCGTCCTCATCGCCGAGGCGCCATACTTCTTCTGATTGATGGGAAAATCCGTCGGCAAACGTTGTTTCGACCGGACAAAACTCACATTTGGAGTCCCGCTGTTTGTATCCAACGAAACAGCGCTTTCCTACAAGATCTCCGAACTGATCTTTGAAGGCGCGATTGGCACGAATGATACGGTAGTCACTGCTAACTACGGTAAGATAACAGGGAACTTCCTCGAAGAGGGACTTGTACGTTCTTCGTCCTTCGGCCAGCCGGGTCGTCCTTTCGTTGACCAAACGACTCATTTCGTCAAAAGATCGTGAGAGTTCAGCCATTTCATCGGAACCGGTCGCCGCTGTCTTTGGCTGATACTCTCCCCTAGCCATTCTCGCTGCCTGTTCCTGGAGTCTTCTGATACTCGGATTGACAAGAAAGATTACTGCGAGGCCGATAATCGTGGAAATCGACACAAACAATAAGAAAGCGAAAACAACGGTCTTTCTTGCATTGCGGTAAGTCTCTTGTCTCAAGTCGTCCAGCGGAAATTTAATCGCCAGAGCGCCTAATATCTTTTGATCCTGCGGGTGAGCATGGCACGCTGCGCTGGAACAGCTTTCCATATTTAGAATAGGGTTGACAAGGGTCAGGCGCATCCCATCTTCGGAAATTCTTTGCCTGATCGAAGTGTCAACGGCTACGTCTCTAAGCAACGGATCAGATTTGACCTTAGCAAGACCCGTCTGCGTGACAGGATGGCTGGCATAATGCAATGCGCCTTGCCTATCAAAGATGTTAATTTCTCTGAACCCCGCCTGCGCTCCGATTGATTTGATTATTTCCCTTATGACACGCCTGTCATTGGTCATCATCCCTTCCCGGACCGCTGCCTTGATAACCTCGGAGTCTTTAAGAGCAGCTTGAATCATTTTATTTATGGCATGTCGCTCTTGGGTGGCAATGCTGTGGTAGGCAAACGCGAGCAGGGCAAAGAACATTAGGAGACCGGCGTAAAAGCTTAGTTTAAAGCTCAGGCTGTGGGTAAATTTCTTTATTAATTGAATCAAGTTTCGCAGCATATTTTGAGGGTCTTAAAAACATGGATTTGCCATGACGGGCCGGCCCCCATCGGGCCTCAAAGATTCGAGAACCTTTAACCGATCAGTTTTCTGATCGAGTCCAAATAGACGTCCTTGTCGACCGGCTTCTCAATGTAAGCTTCGGGCGGCTTGATGGCTCGCTCATGCATCCATTTCTTGAAATCTATCCTCGGAGCGTCGTCTGTGGCGAAACCGGTGACGATCACCACAGGGATGTCTACAGTTTCCGTGTTCCTCCGCAGTTCCCGAAACATCCCGATTCCCGTTTTATTGGGCATCAGTAAATCGAGACTCACCAGATCGGGTTTTTCATCCTTGACCTTCTTGAGGCCTTCTTCCCCGTCGACCGCCGAAATCGTCTCGTATCCATGATCTTCGAGGAGGGTGGAAAGAAAGGTGATCATGTCGAGTTCATCTTCCACAATCAGAATCTTCTTGGCCATAATTACTCTCCTTGAGAAGTATGCTCAGAGCGGCTCTCCTTCGTCTGCAAGAAAGGCTTCCCTCCCCGCAAATGGCACGGAGAGGGGCCTTTCTCAATTTTAGAGGACGAGCGCCTCAGAAAGCAGTTCGGCAAGATTCATGACTTTTGCGTCGATCTTATAGTGGTGGCATATTTCCTTGAGTTGGTCAGTGCAATTGTGACAGGACTGCAAGACCACATTGGCGCCTGTCGCACGTATTTCATCCGCCTTGATCTTTCCCGCCGCTATGCGCCGCGGAGCAAACTCGGGCATAGCCAATGCGCCCCCGCCCCCACCACAGCAATAGCTATCTTCTCTGTTGTGCTCCATTTCAACGAAATTATTTACCGCGGCTCGAATCACTATCCTAGGCTCTTCGAGGACTCCCCCGGAACGGGCAATGTTGCATGAATCATGATAGGTGAAACATTTACCGTCATGGACAGACTTATCCAGCTTGAATCGTCCTTCTTGAACCCATTGGGCCATCAATTCCATCATGCTTGTGATTTTAAACGGTACGCCACCAACCCAGTTCGCCATTTCCCAACGAATGCCTCGATACCCGTGGCCGCATTCGCCAGCGACCAAGTATTCGACGTCCAGCCTTTTCATTTCATCGAACAACCATTGAGCAAAGATTTTGGCGTCGGGGTCGATGCCGTTGAACATGGCGTAATTTGTCAAATCCCAGTACCGGGAGGATATCGTAAAATCCGCTCCGGCCGCGTTCAGGACTTTCGCGCTCGCCTGTATGGTCAGCGGATAATACTTGGGCTCGCGCGGATTGAGCGTAAGTATGTACTTTGCGCCATGCTTATCAACGGGGATCTTAAAATTCTCACAACCGTCTTCGCTCTGCAGTTCTTCTTCGATCCATTCGATGGTCTCGATGAATTCGTCCCGAGGCACGGCCATGTTATTGCCGTGGTTATAATGGGTATCTACCGTATCCTGAAGGTTTTGAGGCACACGACCGACCTGGCACATGATACCGCGAGCAGCGCGGACGAGCATACCATAATCCACACCCATAGGGCAATTAAAGGTGCAGCGACGGCACATGGTACAGCCACCCCAGAGTTTGTCGTACATTTCATCGGCAAGCTCCTTGCTGAGCGGTTTGGCGCCGACGAAAGAAGGGAATACCTTTCCCAACCAGTCATATCTGCTCTTGTACCATTTACGGAACCTGTCGGCTTTATACGCAGGGAGCAAAGTCTTATCGTCCGGTATCGAAGCCGTATAATGGCATGCGTCCGAGCAGAGACCGCAATGGACGCAGCCTGCCAGCGACGTCTGGACTATCCTGTTTAGCTTCGAGGGAAGGATCTTTTCCATTTCTGCCAGCATTTCCGGGCTAAATTCGGTCTTGGTGGGCCATTTCCTTTCTCCCGGCATGCCCAACTTTTCCGCCACCTTAGACTGCTCCTCAGCCTGTTTTTCTAAAGGGCTATTTGCCACTTCGGCCATCGTTTCCTCCGATATATTTTTCTCTGAATTCATTTTGCATTCCTATTTAGGACGCCACGGCCTCCGAATATTTGGCCGTACATCACGCGTCCGAATGGATACAGCACATAATGCGATATCTTGCTGAACGGCACATAAAGAAGGAAGAAAGTGGTCATAAGGAAAAAGAGCCACATATAACCTGTCTCCGGTCTGCCTTCCAGCCAAAGCCACATGGCAAAAAAGCCAACCGCGAAGAATACTGTCATCAGGATGACTGCAAAATAGTCATCAGGGCTGCTTATGATGCGGATCTCCGGTTTCGTGAGACGTCGATAGATCCGGCGCAAACCTATAAGGAAAGCTAGGGCCATGAAGACCATGATTATCTGTGTGACCAGCGGAGTCATAATTTGTGGGGCCAACGGAATCAGAAAAGTCGATCCGATCGTAAGCGCGACGCCGATATGAAAAATCATGAACTCTGCATAGAAAAACAGGTCGTTGCGCGTGCTTTCCATTCCCCAAGGCCTCAGAACATTGGCCAACGAATGCATGGAGCCGGCAAATCGATCCCCTTTCAATTCCGCCTTTTCAGGAGGACCCGGTTTTTTCATTAATTGATAAATCTTGATGGCGTACATTGTCGCCATAAATGCAAGACAGATGTACTGAACCGGCTCTTGCAAAACGTACAGGGCGTAGCTCACCTTGTGTTCCATGGTAGGTTTTTCCTCCGGGATACTATTTTGGCCTCACGACAGTTGAACTCTTTTTCGGTCAAGAGAGCGCGCAAACGTCCCCAACACCAAATTGTGATCGCCCCCAATTTGGCGCAGCAACCTTTCCCTTTCCGAGATTTTGCCGTAAGGATAGTGGACAAGCATTCACTGTTCTCTACGATATTAAAACCTATAAGAATTGTCAACATAGTCATTACAAAAACAATCAAGTTTTGGTAACACGCATTGATTACAAAAATCTTAATCAAATAGAATGGGGGTCGGGCGTATCTTCCGGTCAAGGTCAGCCACACGGCGGCATTGACCTGTTCCGACCTTGATGACGCGAGAACAAATTCATAACAGGCATCTTGCAATCGGCGTCAATTCTTGGGACACATCAGGAACCAAAGCGTTTGTTCGAGAGAGTGGATGGTCAATCGGATGTTCCACTTGATTGCGCGAGAGGTGATCATGGCAGACAAGTCAGTGTCTTTGGATCGTTTGATTGCAAGGGTTAAGGCTCACCCTCAGATTTCAAGGGCGGGTATGATTCTTTGCCATAACGGGATTGTAAGGGAATTCGATCGCTCCGGCGCAAGACGCGTGAGCGGACTCAAGGTGGCCGTGAATGGCTCAGAGATTGAGCGCGTGCGGTTGTGGGCTGAGTCCCAACCGGGTATCGTCGCTGTAGAGGTCGAGGCGCTCGATGGTGAATTTCACGTGAGTGACGATCTGCTGTATGTGGTCGTGGCAGGAGACCTTCGTGAGAATGTCTTTGCCGTCATGCGCGAGATCGTGGAACGGATCAAGGCTGACGGTGTGCGCAAGACCGAATTGTACAGTGATTGAGCCGGACGAATTGCAGCAGGAACCTGACGTCCGCCCACTTCTTGAACAGGACACTATTTGTTTCCGGAACGAATCGGGAGGCGAAGACGATTCCATGTGGGATCGCCATGTTCATCAGGTCTTCAGCAGTTCGTCCGCGAGGCAAATAAATTGTGCGTCCGTGCCTGCCGGTATGTGATCTACTCCCTCCGGAATCAGCGAGTTCCTGCAGGGCCTCTGCCGAAGTGACGGAGTTTGACATTTGAAGGGCTTCCAGCGCGTAGCCTGAACCATGCGGCATTCCCGGCTACATCTCCTCAAACTTTTTCAGCAGGCTCTCTAAGCTTTCCAAATCCTCATAATCCTTTATGCGACCTAGAATCCCGAGGCCCTCTGTGGCCTCATGAATTGCTTCATCAACTCTTTTGCTTACAATAATGGTTGCGGTGGTCCATGAAACTTTGAGGAGATCGAAAATGAAGTGAATTCCCGACATGGTCTGAAGGTCCTCATCAACCACGGCCAGATCAGGCTTGTTTAGTCGACATTCTTCTAAACTTTGGGTTGGATCGCTCGACGCATTTACCACGAAACCCGCTTCCGCCAGTCTCTGAATCAACGAGGCCGCAGAACCGGACTCCTTTACCAGAACAAGGGCTTTGCTGGTTCCAACATCGGTCAGCAAGTTAACTTCGTCTCGCATTTTTGGATCGTCTTCGTTCACACAAGTCTTCCTTTCAAAAGGGGCTGGTTCCGGACTGCGAAACTCAAAACGTAAAGACCGCTCCGGCAAAGGTTTTGGTGAATGTGTGTCCAAAACGAGCTTCATTTTAGAATTAATTTTTGATCCAGTCTGCCATCAGATCAACGCTGTTTCAGTCGGACATTCCACTTGACAGTGAAGGGAGTGAAGAACCTCGTGCCTCTTCCTTCACTGATGACCCGCAGTATCCCTGCGGAGTCGCTTACCGTCATGCCTGAAAGGCAGGTTACCGAAGTTCCTTGGAAAGCATCGGGAAATAAGGGTGTGGATGGACCAACCAAGCACACTTCCCGGCAAGATTTCGCGGCATCCAACAGATCGTCAATCGTGTTGTTGATGATTGTAGTGGACGTAATAATGGCCACCTGGCACGCAGGAAGCCCGTCAATTTCTTCAGCAGCGGGTCTGAGGTTGTCTGACCGCTTTGTCTTTTCCTCGAAGATATCGAGTTTCGCCACGCGGTTTTCCAGTTGAGCTACCAGCGGGCCGAAATAGCCTATCATACCGACACGGTCTGTCGGCAATATCTCCAGTTCCTGAAGAACATCTCCAGAGATAGCGCCTGTCGGGCTCGCGTCGGCAAGAGCATTGGCCGTGGCCAGTCCCAGAGACGACTCTACAGGATTGGAGGAACCCAGGAAGTCCACCAATTCCGATGCAAGCCTTCCCGTCAGCGGGCTACTTCCCCTGAACGCTGAACAGCCACTGAAGCTATTCCTGCCCAGGGTGTAGGCGACTCCGGTTCGTCCGTCCTCTAACTGCACCCCCGTGTACCCGAGGCCGATCCGAACTTCACATGCTCTGATATTCCCACACTTCTCCGATGCGAGTTCTCTCAGTTTGCACGCTACGGTCATCGCTCTACCCAACTTTCTCCAGTGCGCCCCTCAAGGTATTGACAGCCAGGTCCGCACAATGAGTGTTTTCGCGTGGTAATCCTCCCAGATAGGTAATCAACTCATCACTGGTGATTTTCATGGCATCATGGATTGGGCGCCCCTTGGCCATACAGGTAAGGGCGCTTGCGCAGGCAATGGTGGAACCACATCCGTTTGTCACAAAACTGACGCGATCTATTTTTCCATTCACGTGCCCAATATATATGCCGATTGTGTCACCACAAATCCCGCTCATAAAAGTGTAACAGTCAGGATTTTCCATTTCGCCGAAGTTCTGCGGATTCAGAAAATGCTGGATAACTCTTTCGGAATAAGTCTTCCTCGCTTCTTCCAACGCTATCTCTTCGAATTCGTCAAACATCTCTTTTTCAGTAGTCATTAACTCACCCGCGATAATCGCAATCCGGGACAGACAGTCCTCGTCTTAGTGCCCGCAATATGACCCATGATGGGGGCAGGGTTGATTCTATTTTGATTGTGCTTTCCTATCTGTTGCCTAGTTTAGGCGCTCTTAACCGAAAACGACGGAATCTCCGTTGCCTACGTACAGATTGCTTTGGGAGCCTTTCTTGCCGCTGCCCTTCACCACCGGGTAACCCAACTCGACCATTCGCTGCACGGCAAGCAACCCTGTGCAGTGATTCGCGGCTATCTGCCTGAAGCCGTAAGAACCCATTTTGTCTACCCAGCCTCTTTCCTCATCACCGAGCGTGCCAAAGGGCGCAATGTGCAACCCCCCGTACAGGCCGTAGAGCCTGTCCTTGCCATTGAGGTTCTTCACCGCGTAGTCCGAAAATGTGAGGATGGTCTGGTGGCAGCACCCTGTGCAAAGGACGAGACCCTTGTCTTTGACGTTGAAATAGAGAGACTGCTCTCCTTGGATTTTGAGTATGATCGGGATGTCGAAGCCGGCGGAGACCACCCCGTCCATCAGTTTTGTCATCTCCCCAACCTTAAGCTTGACGAGTTGCCCTTTGTGTTTGACTGAATTCTTGACCTGCGGCTTCGGGAAGTCGCCCCCGGCGATAAGTTGAAGAGCGGGCGGATGGAACGTGCTCGGAATGATGATCTTCAACTCTGGGTGGTACTTGAGAGTCGTCTCAAGGCCCCAGAAGTGATCCAGGTGCTCGTGGGTGATGTAGAGGAAATCGATCTCTCCGTTCTTAAGCATCTTGTCGATGCCTTCGTCTTTGAAGCGATCATCCACGTACTTGGGGTTCCAACCGGTGTCGATGAGGAAACGCTTCTTAGAACCGTCCAGGGCCTCCACCTCTACGAGGGTGCAGCTACCGGCCGGATTCTTCGCGTCCCATTCCGCGTTCCACTGATCGGCTTCTTTGGGCCCTCCCGCCTTTTTGAGGTCGGCCAATAGGACACCATTGTCCCACCAACCTACCTCGGAGATGGCTTTGAAAGTCACCTTTTTGCACTCGCCTATGGCCTTGAGGTCTTGTTCTGCCGCCGAGAGATGCGGTACCATGAAACCGGCGTCCAGGCTCAGCGCGGCGCCCCCAATGAGTACGGTTTTCATAAAATCTCTTCTACAGATCGCTTTCATGACTCACCTCCGTTGATGTATAGCTTCCCTGCGGACTAGCAATGTTCAGGCGTTTGCACAAATTCATCGACCTTGCCAAGTATCCAGGATCTATGAAGGAAATCTATGAATTCTCCACGGAATCTATCGCGCTCACGAGGAGTTTCATGTTTGACTTCTTCTGCCATTTGCGGCCCGTTCCACAGGTCGAAGATTGCAGTTCGCAAAGCGCCCGTCCGCTGGGGTTGAGGAAGCTAGGCCGACCTTCCCTGTGAGCCATCCTATTCGGGCTCCCAGACGGCAATCAAACTCCGGTACGTGAGGTTTTATGTCCAGCACAGGTGTGCCGTCCACTATGTCGACATCTTCAATGCTCAATGTTGGTCCCTCGATTCTTATCAGTTTGACCACCGAAATACCGATTGAATTGGGACGCCTCGGCGCTCGCGTGGCAAAGACACCTCTGAGGACATCGTCCAGAAAAGGTTTGACTTCCAATGACTGCCCTTTGGACAGATGGAAATGATAGATCAGAATAATGTGCGAAAAACCGTCCAGATCTTTCAGGCCGTCAGCGAATTCCGGCTCCAACTCCACCGTTCCAGTCACACCTTGCGCGGCGGAAGACTGTATAGGCCTTCCTTCCGGATCGATGAACGGTGAACGAATTACCCCTATAGGTCTGTATGTAACAAGATCCATCATTTGAGGAACCTACGCCAACCGAATTTGAAAGCCTGGGAGAAGCGCTTCCTTTAATGGACAGGATTTGCTTATGCATCTCAATACTTTTCCAATGCGCCGATGATCCCAGGAAATCGACTCTCACGTCGAACCACAACAACTTCCAGGGCTGCAACCCTGTTTGGAGGGATTTGACCCGCAGCATGTGGATCCTGGAGAATGGGCTGAAGGTTGACCACCGATCACAGTTGCAGGGGCGGACAACAGGGGTTCCAGCCGAGATCCTCCGCATGAGCGGCAAGCAAGATCGTCGGAGTTTCTCCCGATGCCGACTAAAAATTCGCTGGTTTGGCCGCAATCTGAACATTTGTATTCATAAATAGGCACGGTCTCTCCTTTGCGCCAATATGAGGACCATCACTGATTCACGAGACGCTCCAGATGGTCCGCGTTCTGAAAATTCTCAACGGCTATTCGAATAGATCGGATGTCATTCAATGATTCAATCTTCTTCTTTATCGAATTGGCCAATGAGTACGCCATGGGACACACGGGTGAGGATGGACGAAACACGAGGCTCACGGCGCCATCCTCGGTCACTCTTAAGTTGTGTATAAGGTCCATTCGCATGATGTTCAGTCCTGTTTCCGGATCTATAACTTCGGAGAGCGCTCGTTTTACCTGATCTTCCATGTGTGCCGCCTTCATTAACTTAGCTCCTCACGAGAATACCTGGCCTTCCATGCGATTCCAGATCTCCCGAATTGCTGAGCCGGCCGGGCCGGCGCCATTCTCCAAAACACAACGCCGTTGAACCATTGCCGTTATGACTCCAGGGTCGTATGGGATCTTGCCCAAAAGATTCACACCAGCCATTCGGGCAAAGCGTTCTATTTTCTCGGAGCCATCCGCGCTCACGTCGTATTTATTAATGACGACTGATATTGGGATCCTGAAACCTTGCACCAGTTGAACCGCACGCTCCATATCATGAAGGCCGGAAAGGCTTGGTTCAGTAACTATCAGGACGTGATCCGCTCCCGTGACCGAGGAGATTACAGGGCAACCGACTCCTGGAGCCCCATCCACCAGAATAAGGGACTTATTCTGCTTTCGAGCCAAGACTTTGGCCTGGTTTCGGACAAGCGCAACGAGCTTGCCCGAGTTCTCTTCCCCGGGAAAGAGTTCCGCATGCGCCATTGGACCGAATCGGGTCTCAGAAATGAACCAGCGCCCGTTTATCCCTTCCTCAAGAATCACAGCTTCTTCCGGGCATATGTGAAAGCAGACTCCACATCCCTCGCAAGACATGGGGCTGACTATAAGATCTTCAGAAATGGCGGCGAAGCGGCATGCGTCAATGCAGTTGCGGCATTCGATGCACTTGTCTCGGTCTATCCTTGCCTTGATTCCTCCCCGGAACTCTTCTTCATGGACGATTCGGGGGTTCACGAGTATGTGCAGATCAGCCGCGTCCACGTCGCAATCGGCCAAAACCTGGTCCATGGCCAGATACGCGAAGCAGGCCGTTAAGCTGGTCTTGCCTGTGCCGCCTTTACCGCTTATTATAACCAACTCTTGCATGGCAAAATCTCTGCTCTAACATCACAATGCGTTCAACAAGAAATCGACATCAAACACGTCGGTCGATGTCGCCTTTCGGCCGTTCTTGAGTACAATAGCGCCGCCTGTGGCGCTTAACCAGCGACGCAAAGCACTGCGCGTCGAGGTTTCTAGACCACACGGAGACCGGTCAAACTCTAAAATAGTCTTTTTGCGCCAGCGAGGCGCCTCTCCTCAGAGCGGTTCGCAGCGACACCTTCTTTCGTCGCGATGAGAATCCCACCTCCCGCCAAAAGGTCTACCGGTTTAGATTTCCTGACATATTTCCGAAAATAACCAGCATACGGGTGGTGTTCTCCTACAGTGGCCACAATGTATTTGTAAGCCTTTTCTCTCCACTCTTGAAAAGCATCCTCGTCAAAATCAGTGTCGAGGACGTGCCAGCCAGCCTCAATCAGCTCCTCGATTTGCTTTACGGCATCCATTTCAAGCCCCTCCCAAGTCGTTATAGCTAGCCCCAATCACATAATTTGGAAGCCGTCTTACCTTTACTTCGCTCTTTCCTCCGGTCCTCTCATAAGTTTGTTCATACCGCTGCCTGCCTGCGCGAATCAGGTCCTTTCGCGACGAGTTCTTGAATCTTCACAAACAGTTCAAGGAAAACCCTTATATACTTTGGCGCCGAGGTCACCAGGAGGTCTCCCCTCGCGTAGCCCTCGGCAATGTCCCGATCGTGCGGAATCTTCGCCAACAATGGGATGCCCTTCGCAACGCAGAATTTAGGGACCTCATGGTCCCCCAAGTCTGAACGGTTCAAAAGGACCCCGAGGGGAATGCCCATACCTGAGACAGCATCCACAGCGATACGGAGATCATGAAGCCCAAAGGGTGTCGGCTCAGTTACCAAGAGAATGAAATCAGACCCCTTGACCGTATTGATCACCGGGCACGAGGTACCTGGTGGAGCATCGATCACAGCCACCTTTTTCGGGCTGATTTTTGATTTGACAGCCCTTATTAGTGGCGGCGACATAGCCTCACCGACTCGCAAGCGCCCGTGAACAAATTCCACGGGCCCGGTCCATCCTGTTTCGATCACCCCAAGTTCTCTCGGACCTTCCGTAATCGCCTTTTCAGGGCAAAGCAACATGCAGCCCCCGCAGCCGTGACACATCTCAGGAAAGGTCAGGACCTCGGCGCCAATCACAACAATTGCCGAAAAAAGGCAGACTTCTCCACACTTGCCGCACAATGAGCATTTATCTTTATCAATTACGGGCACGGGTAGAGTTACGATTTCGGAAGCCTCCAGAACAGGCTTCGTTAAAATATGGCAATTCGGCTCCTCGACGTCGCAGTCCAACAGTTGGGCCTTCGACCCCAAAACCACGGCCAAGCTGGTTGCGATAGAGGTTTTCCCGGTTCCGCCTTTTCCACTTGCTACGCTAATGATCATTTTCCTCGATCTGCATCTCCGTACATTTCAAATTCAGTTAAGTGGAAGGGGGAAGGGGAGACAAACCCGGAATTCGGTCTCCCCAACCCATGTTCCACCGGTGCGGGGAGGAGGTCCCGCGCCAAGCATGCTTGCTCGATTATCTGCCACCGGAAAACCTGCATCACCAGTGCCCTTCCACGTTAGGTTGATCAGCGAAATGGACTTCGTTTCGCTTGTATCTTGCCAGGGCTTCCCTGACCGTTCCGCTCTGGTCAACGCCCACCTTTATCCCAGCGGCCTTGAGCGTGGTGAAAGCATTGGGACCGCAATGACCGGTGAGAAGGACATCCACCTTTTTGTCGGCCAGGATCTTTCCAGTCTGGATACCTGCGCCCCTCATAGCGTTTATGTTCGGGGAATTGTCCACTGCTTCCAGAAGGGTCTCGTTCTCATCCACGATGAGGATATACTGCGCGCGTCCAAAGCGTGGGTCGAGCGTGGAGTCAAGATTCGTTCCTGTTGCTGTAACAGCGATTTTCATGGTTACCTCCCCAACACTTATCAGAATCTGCCACCACCACAGACCTGGTCCTCTCCGATCAATTGAAGCCTGCCCTGGAGAAGATGATCGACCACCGTGCCTACGGTTTCTCCTTCCGGCCCGTAATAGACATCGATGCCCGCCTGACGAAAGCCCATGAGGGGCCTCATGCCTATGCCTCCAACTATGAGAGCGTCCGCACGGCTCTGTTGCAAGAGATTTACAGGAGCTTGACATCCTCCCTGCTGGTGAGGCGGGTTAGGCACCACGGAAATGGCGCGGATTTCTCCGTTCTCGACTTGTATGAGAGTAAAAACATCGCAATGCCCGAAGTGACCGGAACGCTCAGCGTCCAATCCTCCGGGGTGCATTGATGGAACAGCTACAGTTTTGGAAAGCATGTGAGTTGATCTCCTCTCCGTTTCAATCTGGCTAAGATTATCAGCCGCAGCGAACTGCAGCGGCACACTACCGTTTCTCACAACCCGGTCAGTTCTCGTGGCCAATTCCCGGAATGTCTTGGAAATTTGCAATCCGGAATCCAAATTGGCTATCGGGAGTCCCGCGTCTCCCGCAAGGACAACTTTGGGGTCAATTGGTATGGCCCCGAGGAACGGCACCTCAAGATCCTCTGAGGCTATTTTACCGCCCCCGGTTTTGAACAAGTCAATTTCTTCCCCGCAGTGCGGACATATCAGCCCGCTCATGTTTTCGATAATTCCTAAGACGTTCATCTCAAGGTTCTTTGCGAACACCACCGATTTGCGCGAATCCAGAAGAGCCACGTCTTGGGGGGTGGTTACAATGATTGCCCATAACGGTGATCCCAGGAGCTGCGCGATGCTCATGGGCTCGTCCCCGGTGCCCGGTGGAAGATCCACGACGAGATAATCCAATTCGCCCCAGTCGACATCGGACAGGAACTGCTGGAACAGCGTGTGCTTCATCGGCCCACGCCAGGCGACGGGAGTGTCAGAGTCCGGAAGTAGAAATGCAATTGACATGACTTTCAAGTTCTCAGACGCCTCCAGGGGAAGCATTCCCGCAGGGCCGGTCTGAGGGTGTGCTCCTTCCAGACCCAACATCTTGGGTATGTTGGGGCCATGGACGTCACCGTCGAGAATCCCCACTCGCTGGCCGCCGGCAGCAAGCGCCACGGCAAGATTTGCCGCAACAGTGGATTTGCCCACTCCTCCTTTGCCGCTCATGACGACCAAGCGATGTTTGATCGAGGACAATCTATCTGCAAGGCGCTCGTCCATGTGCCTTTGCCGAGTGTGCGAATCACACGTGTCGCTCGTATCACAACTTCCGCAAGATTTTTCGGGTGAACACGTATTGTTTTGTGACATTTACCGGATAGCCTTTACCTTTCGTATGATATATGAGCATCCATGCTGACAATGAGCCATGGCTACTCCCGTGCCATAAGTGTTCCGCACTTTGGGCATTTCTGCTTGACGCAAGGACTTCCCGCTTGATGCGGCGTCCTTTCCCCGCAGTTTGGGCAAATGCAGTCTCCGCCGGGACCTGCCCGACGACCACCGCCCCGACCTCCGCCTCTTCCCAGGCCTTTCCCTGATCCGGGCCCTCGGCCCGATGGTCCAGTTTGGTCTCCTCTTGGCATTCTGGCTCGCTCCTTTCCCGAACTTAGCCTGTGATATTTCAAGCCGGGCTCACATGAATGTTTTTATTGTCACTAATGCCGGGGTCGTTTCGCGAGATTCACGGCCACGGTGGTCTTTCCGACCCCTCCCTTGCCGCTCATGACCACTATGCGATGCTTAATGAGCGATACCCTCTGTAATAGTTGTGACTGCATATGCAACTCCTGAGTTGCTGAATCGCACGTTCCGGCAGAGTCACAGGCCGCGCACGATGTTTCAGTTGAGCAGTCGGTTTCTTGGGACATCTTCAGCCCATTCTTTCAGATTCAGTAGATAGTGGGGCCATGGAGTCATCCCCCCCCGCCCTCCACAAACTTTGTTTACCCATCGTATTTAGAAGCATGCCATCCACGGCCCCAAGGAAAACTTATCGGGTCTAGCTTTTTCTTTCCAGCTCCTCCAGGCGAGATCTCATCGCTGTTATCTCCGTCTCGGCCGCAGCCAGTTGATTCTTCAAAACCTCAGCCTCATCCTGAGTTGAAAGAAAAGGCATAGGCCCGGCGAATTGTCCGCGCCACCAAGACATACCACCTCCAAAACAACGGCCTCTGCCTCCGCCCCAAGGAAGCCCTCCTCGGCCGACACCTCTCAGGAGGCCACCCCCCGAGAATCGAGTTGAGCCTGCCGCAGTACCGCACTGACCTCGGCCCCATCCGCTGCGAGGCCCGGCTCCTGATGGTCCAGTTCGATCAAATCCTGGCATCTGTCTGCTCCTTTCATTTATTTTCGTAAGAATTCTTTATTGTCTTGATAGCCCAACCGCCTTCGTCTGCATGCGCCCCGACCCGGCATGGCATAACGCGGATCGTAAATGCTGCCATTTCGAAGAGCTTTCAGCGCTTCCCATAGGTCTCCTGAGATCCACGGAATGATCCGGATACCGCGCTTACGAATCTGGTCCTCCATCCAGCAGCTTATCCCGCCACAGAGAAGGCACTGGACGACAAGTTCATTTAGGCGCGGCGCTCGAGCCAATCGCGGCACCATTGACCAATCCTCTTCAGTAATCACTTCTTCTTCGTGCTCATTCTGCGCCACGATCAGGATTCGTCTGCAACAATCGAAGACCGGAGCTATTCTTCCTTGATGTTCGGGAACCGCGACTTTCATGATTCACCCGAGGAGCGGTAGATCAAGTTTCGTGCCAAATCTTATGGTACAAATATGTACTTAATATTAAGGTAGATGCCACGCGAGGTCCGGCGAAATACAATGTTTCGGGATTGCATTATGCACCAGGACGCTGTAAGCTACAGGTGCACATTGCAAATAGTTCACGCACTCCTAAGGTCTACAAATGGATTATGAAAAAGATCTCACTCCCGACCAAATGAAAATGATTCTTAACTCTGTCGCAGACGGAGTTTTCACCGTGGACGAAAATTTCGTCATAACTTCATTCAACCGCGCCGCGGAAGGAATCACCGGGGCGCCGGCAGAGGAAGCCCTGGGGAAACCATGCTGCGACGTGTTCCGCGCCGAGATCTGTGAGGCCGACTGCGCACTGAAGCGAACCATCCTGTCCGACAAGCCCGTAGTCAATCAGGCAGTCTTCATCCTACGGTCCGACGGAAAACGGGTCCCCATCAGCATTAGCACTGCGGCGCTCAAGAACGATCAGGGGCAAGTGCTTGGAGGGGTCGAGACATTCCGAGATTTGACCCTTGTGGAAACGCTGCGGAAAGAAGTCGAAAAATCTTTCACGTTCGAGGACATCATCTCTCGCAATGAAAAGATGCGGGATATCTTCTCTATCCTGCCCGATGTGGCTGTCAGCGATAGCACTATCCTCATTGAAGGGGAATCAGGGACTGGGAAGGAACTAATGGCCAATGCAATTCACAATCTGTCCAGCCGCCGGAAAAGGCCGTTCATAATCGTGAATTGTGGAGCCATTCCGGATAACCTGCTGGAATCGGAACTCTTTGGTTATAAGGCGGGGGCCTTCACCGACGCCAAGCGGGACAAGCCGGGAAGGTTCGCCCAGGCCCACGGTGGGACCCTGTTTCTTGATGAAATAGGGGATGTTAGCCCAGCGCTGCAGGTTCGTCTGCTAAGGGTACTGCAGGACGGCAGTTTCCAGCCTCTGGGAGGAACCGAATCAGTCAAAGTGAATGTCCGAATTCTTTGCGCTACCAATAGGGATTTGAAAGTGTTGGTTGATGAGGGGAAGTTCCGCGAAGACTTGTTTTACAGGATCAAAGTATTTGAGTTGTCTCTGCCTCCACTCAGAGAGCGCAGAGAGGACATTCCTGTCCTCGCCGAGCATTTCATAAACCGTATGAACGGGCTTAGAGGCAAAGACATTTCAGGCCTTTCACGAGAAGCCCTTGCCGCTCTCATGCATTATGATTGGCCGGGAAATATCAGAGAGTTGCAAAACGCCATCGAGCACGCGTTCATCCTCTGCCACGGTGGCCTCATTGATGTTCAGCGCCTGCCTTTTCCTCTGCGGGAGACGGGTGTCAGCAGAGACGGAATTCCCGCGGGGTTCACCTTAGCTGAGATCGAGGCAAGGATGATCAAAGAAGCATTAGCCAGAAATGGCGGTCAGAAGCTTGCAGCCGCCCGCGAACTGGGTATCGACAAGACAACTCTTTGGCGAAAGTTGAGGAGGATGGGACTCCAGGAGCCGTCCGGCGAAATGTGATGGAAAGGGGATCGCTCCCGCCAACCTTTCGACCGGAATACCTAGTTTCCAGCTCTCTCGGTCATATCCACTAGCCAATTGTGGATAGGGGACATGTCACTAAATTTTTGAAAGCAATAATCAATAATCTCTGTGGAATAAATTTCTTCCGGAATTTCCGAATTGAATAAGGCATAAAGGCCGTTAAATAACAGAAAATCGGCATTATCGTTGTTGGCGTCGTAGCCGCGGGGCGTTTTTTTGTAGTGCTTTCCACCTATGCTGTAGCCCTTCTTTCTCAAAACGGACCTTGCAGCCCGAGCCAGGGCCGGTCCGAGTTTCGGATCGACCACCGAGTTACGGAAAGCATCCAGTATTGGGCGGGGAAAACAATGCATACCCGCGGCTAGCATCAGATACGGAGGCTCGATATGGAAATAGAAGCCGGGACATTCCATTTTTGGTCGAGTCCCTTCCCAAAAGAAAATCCCCAAATGATTTTTGTAAGGCTCTTTGTTCTTGCTGAAGCGCGTGTCTCGATAGAGACGGAATATTGATTTATCGAGGCGGGGATCGGCTACGATCTTTGGGGCGATCGCTTCCAACCGTCGGCCCATTTCAAAAACAAAATCACGAGCAGGCGCCATAACGTATCTTTCGAAGTCCGCCTTATGCTCTGCAAACCAGGTCTTGTTATTATTTCTTGAGAGTTCGGTATAAAAACTTACGCACTCTTTTGGAAAACCACTGAATTCACTTTTGATCGACATTCCGGTCTCAATCTCCCTTCAAAGTTCCCACATTAAAGTGTCTTTCTCTTCTTCCAGTTCCGAAAAATAATACTCATATTTCGAATGGGCAACAAGCTGCGCCGATCATGTAGGCGTTGTCATTCAGGATGTCCCCCACATGGGCATCATTTGACATTCTCCGGAGCCCTCCCTTAGCAGGTTCTATATCAGCGAGTCCAGGCTAACCACCGACCGAAGAGTCTCCTGACAAAAGGCGTCAACCGGGTGCGATTATACATGTCCGCCGCCTGTTTGATCGCTTCCGCTTGGGTTGGGTACGGATGAATCACGCCCGAAATTGTTTTCAGGCCCAGGTTGCCGACCATGGCTAAAGTCACTTCATTTATCATTTCACCCGCATGCGAAGCCACGATCGTCGCGCCCAGAATACGGTCTTTGCCTTTTTCCGTGTGAATTTTGACGAAACCCTCTTCTTCCCCGTCAGCTATTGCCCGGTCTACATCCTTTAACGCTCGAAAATAAGTGTCGACTTTAATGCCTCGATCAACCGCGTCTCTTTCGTGCATTCCAACGTGAGCGACTTCCGGGTCCGTATAAGTGCACCAAGGCAGAATAAGCGAACTCAACTTCTTTGAACCTTTGAATAGGGCATTCTGAATGACTATACGAGCGGCCGCATCAGCAGCGTGCGTGAACTTGAGGTCCATACAAACATCGCCCGCGGCAAAAATCTTGGGATTTGTGGTCCGCATATAATCGTCAACAAAAACACCACGCCGGGTGTCATACAGGACCCCTGCCGCCTCAAGATTCAGGTCTTCAACATTCGGAGCACGGCCTGCGCCCGCAAGAATCTCATCCACTGCTATGGAGTCCTTCGTTCCCTGCATTTCGAAATGAATGATCTTCTCCTTATTATGAAGCCCGATTTCGTATGGATTGCAGTTCAGCATCAAGCTGACGCCTTCTTCAATGAACCTGTTTTGGACAATTTCGGCGGCGTCCATGTCTTCGCGATCCAGGATATGGTCGTTCCTATGGAACAGAAACACTCGACTTCCCAGTCTTTGGAAGAGCTGGGCCATCTCGCACCCGAGAGGACCTCCTCCTATCACGGCCAGCCTCGCCGGTCGTTCAGTAATAGAAAAGACTGTTTCATTGGTCAAAAAGCCCGCTTCCGACAGCGCCTTAATTTTGGGGTGAACGGCCCTGGCGCCGGTGGCTATTACAGCCTTCTTAAAGGACAGGGTCTTGTCAGCGACGCCAATCGTGTCCGGACCTGTGAACCGGGCATATCCAAGGAAAACATCAACACCGAGATTCCGGAATCGATTGGCCGAGTCATGGGGGCTAATCACGGCCCTGATACTCCTCATACGAGCCATCACGGCGGGAAAGTCCACTTCGACGCGGTCAGGGACTACTATCCCATACTCACGGGCGTCTCGAATTTCGCGGACCGTCCTTGAAGAGCGGATCAAAGACTTTGACGGCACGCACCCCACATTGAGGCAGTCGCCTCCTAAAAGGCCCCGCTCGATCAATGCCACTCGCGCGCCCAAGCCGGCTGCTCCCGCCGCTGTTACCAATCCCGCCGTGCCGCCGCCTATGACGACCAGATTGTACCTTTGCGCGGGTTCGGGATTGATCCAATCCTGTGGATGAACATTGGAGATGAGTCGGCGGTTGTGCTCGTCGTCCGGCAGAACCGCTGGAGGCTCTTCAAGGAACGTCGATCCCTTTGCTTCCGTTGATTTCGATGAAATCCTCAAGGGCGCCTCCGCTGCCTTGAGGCTCCTACTAGCTAGTCTCGTAACGAAAACAGCCACGACAATTGTCGCTGCGAGCCCGAACCAGAAAAAGACCTGACCCGCCGATCCCGGCTCTACCCGGCCGGTCGCGACGTCGGCCAGCGACCTTGCAGCGGAACCAAAGTAAACATACATCAGGGTCGCAGGCGCCATACCGATCATATTGGCTAAAGCATATTTTCCAAAAGAAACCTTTGTCAGACCTAGGGCATAATTGAGCAGATTAAAGGGAAATACGGGACTCAACCTGAGAAGCAGTACAATTTTGAACCCCTCTTTTCCCACAGCCTCATCTATCGCGGCAAATTTTGGATTACCTGCGACTTTTTGCGCCACGTAGTTTCGGGCGATCGTGCGACCGACAATAAATGCGGCGCACGCTCCGAGATTTGCTCCTATCCACACTGTTACGGTTCCTATGGCGACCCCGAATAGAAAACCCGCGCCCAGCGTCAAAACTGAACCTGGAATAAAAAAGACTGCGGCTATAATGTAAAAACAGGCCACAAAAACAGGCCCCCACGAACCAAGTCCTTGGGTCCATTCAAGTAAAAAGAAAAGATACTGCTTTATGGGCAACAGCCAAACGGAAGCTACCAGACTCGCTGCAACTACGGCTAACAGGATAAACTTTACAGTTTTCCTCCCTCTAGCGCCCCCGGACGTAGCGGGTTCGATCCCGGAAGTGAATGACCGCATAATGGCTCCTTTTCATAAACATAATAATTTGCCGGCCTTGTGGAATCACTCTATTCGAGATTAATTGCGTCCAACCTATTTAATAATCGATTTGCCTAATTGTGAAATTGGCTTAAAGAAATTAGGGACTTCAATGGACTGAAAACGATACGTTCACTGTGACCAATATTCCATGTTACCATTATATTTCTTATCATAACTGATATAATCATCTTCCGAAATGTGCGCCGGTTGGATTCTTGGAAGAATTGTTGTCGGTCGGAGGTAACAGAACCATGAGCATTATTTTCGCATGGATTATAATCACCATAGCAATACTCCTTGCCGCGTATTTGATTCCGGGGATCAAGGTGGACAGCTTAGGATCAGCCATAATTGGAGCCGCCATCCTGGGCCTGTTGAATGTTTTAATAAAACCTATTTTGATTATTCTGACTTTTCCCATTACTCTTTTGACCCTGGGACTTTTCATATTTGTGATTAACGCCTTGCTGTTCTGGTTGGCCGGCTCCATAATTCACGGTTTCAGTGTTCGGTCCTTCGGCTCCGCCTTATTAGGATCGTTGGTAGTAACCATTATTACCTTCATTGCGCAGCATTTGTAAGTTGTTAATCTTAAGATCGGATCAGGCCCGGCCCGGGACAGTAGATGAAATTAGCAATCACGATTGATGTCGAAGAGGAAGGCCTTTTTCGAGGGAAATATGATTCCTGCAATGCGTCGGTGACAAATGTTTCTCAGTTGCGACGGCTGGATTCGATTTTCCTGGAATGGGAGATCCGCCCGACTCTACTGATAACCTATCCTGTCGCTATTAATGAGACCGCGCTAAATCTTTTGTTGGAACTCCAAGAAAGATGGAAGGCTGAGATAGGCGCGCACCTACACCCATGGAACACGCCCCCTCTACAGACTCTCCCGTACCCGGAACCTGTGCCGTCTGAGTTCATGTCCAAGGAGCTACTCAAAGCCAAGTTGGAAACACTTATGAAGAGTCTCAGTCGGCGGGGTATCGAGCCGATCTCTTTCAGGATGGGGCGTTTCAACATGGGTCCTAGGATGTTTTCTGTGCTGCAGGAAACCGGCATTGAAGTGGACAGCAGCATTGCGCCCATGCAGCGGTATTACGGTGGGCCGGATCACTTGGCTGCTCCTACTGATCCTTACTTTCCTGATCCAGTGGACCCTCGCCGTCCGGGCGGTTCCAAAATATTGGAGGCGCCTTTGACCACTGTTCCACTGACTCGGAAATTAGGACGGTACCTGCAAGCGCTGGACAAATCCATAATTCCGCGTGCGTCAGTCTCGTGGTTTGCCATGTATCTGGGGACGTTATCGGTTCAGCCGCTAGGTACAGGGCTGAGGCGAATGAAGGCCGCTGCCCTCGCCCATTCAGCGCGAGGCGGCCAAGTCTTGACGCTATTTTTTCATTCTTCAGAACTTACTGCCGGCGGATCACCCGAACTCCCGACGTCCGAGCACGTGAATCGGTTTCTTAATCAATTGAGGGAATTCATTGCATGGCTTCGGTTGCGCATGAACGCGGAGCCGAAGACTCTCTCGGAACTCGGCGCCTTCTACCGCTCAAATGAAAAATCGTTTTGAAAGTCAGGGAGGAGGGCGGTAATTGTCTATTAACGCAGTTTGCCAGGATGGATTGATCTAGGGCGTTCTGACTTAGCGATTGGTTCGCGGAGCCTGCATTCAATCTCTGCGATTCGACCAAAGCATTGTGAGATGCGAAATCAGGACATTCTCTTCAGTTAACATGCGCTATTAGCTGTCAACCATCATAGTCTAGGTTCACGTGTGAACCGGGGACAAGGAGCGCCCACCGGGTGGTCCGTCCACTGTCCCGAAGCTCTTCCTCCAGTCGCATATATGCGCCCCGAGCAAACATTGAGCCCACAGCGTTCAGATGCTATACTAATCGCCCCCACGCCTGGATACCACACGAGGAGCGAACCGTTTGAAATTTGACGATTTGATCGCCATGTGTTTGCGACGAGTCGTGCGAAATCGCCGGCGTTACAAGGCTGTGTTCGCTAGCATAGCGTTTGGGACGGCTGGCTTTATAATCATTCAGACCATGGGTCATTCCGTAGAGAAAAAAATCGGCGAGAATCTGGCGTTGCTTGGGGGGGCGACGACGATGAGAGCCGAATTCAAGAATGAGTCAAACATCCACCCGAATGAATTCACGGCCGCGGACGTATCCAATCTCAAGAATATACCGGATGTTATGGCCGTAGCTCCGGTGGTTTCGCTCCATAAGGTCGATGCGTATTTCCAGACCGTGCAATGGGGGCCGGCCCTCTTTGGTATAGACCACGAATTCTGGATGACCCAGGCATGCAGTATTCAAGACGGTCGATTAATAGGCCCTTCCGACGTCCAGGCCAGAAAGAAGGTGGCTGTTCTTGGCGAGGACGTTGTGAAACACCTCTTTCAGAATACGAATCCGGTCGGCCAGGATGTGCTGATCGACAATTTGGCATTTATCGTGATTGGAACTCTTGGCGGAATGCAGTACGATGAGATAAAGTCGGGAGTGTTTATTCCGATTACTACTGCGCAGAATCTATTCCCGGGGCTTGCTTCCATCAATGACATTCATATAAGAGCCGGCAATTGGAATGAGACAGAGCGAGTTCGAGAGCAGGCTTTGGCCGAGCTGAAGAAAGAGCACAAGGGGTACGAAAGCGGCATTAAAGTGATTCATGCCCCTGAGAGCGTCGAAAGGGTGAAATCGACGGTTTATCGGGTCAAGCTATTTATCTGGGCGGTTCTTGGTATAGCGGCGCTTCTCGGCGGCTTGGGAATTACAAACATCATGCTTGCGGCCGTACAGGACAGGACGCGTGAAATTGGGCTCAGGAAAGCCACTGGCGCCAGAGAAGAATTTATCTTGATGCAATTCCTGATGGAATCAGGGCTTATAGGCATGTTTGCAGGAGCCATCGGCGTCGCCGTCGGCGTATTGTTAGTGCAACTACTCAAACATGTTATTGGAGTAGATGTCTCCAATCTCACGATGTTTTTCAGCGTTGTGGCTGGACTTGCTTTTACAATCTGCCTTGGAATTGTATCGGGCTTATATCCTTCGATGCGTGCGAGTCGCCTGGACGCGGTGACCGCAATGCGGTTTGAATAAAAAGGATTCAATCGGCTATTTCAGGTCCTCATTCTTCTGTCAGAAAGAACCGATCGGGACGGGGCTGTTACTCGAACTGGAGGGCTTCCACGCAGTCGATCCTGCTCGCCTTCCGCGCGGGAGCCAGCCCTGAAAATAGACCCAGGGCCGCGCTCAATACGCAGGATGCTGTGAAAGCCAGGAAAAAAGCGGAATAGTTGCTCTCAGCTCCCAGAATCGCCCAGCCCAGGACCACGCCCAGGTATCCGATTATTATTCCAGCGAGCGCCCCAATGGAACTGACGGTCATAGATTCACAAAGGAACTGAAACATGATGGTTCGGGGCAAAGCCCCGACCGCCGCGATCAAACCTATCTCACGGGTTCGCTCGGTAACGGTGGCGCTCATTAAGCTGTAGATAGAAAGTGATCCCAGGGCCAAGACTATGAGAGAAGCTGCAATTGCGAAAAATTGCAAAATAAATGTGCCATATTTGATGTGAGCGATCCGCGTCTCGTCCCAGTACACTGAAATCGCCTCAGCATAGCCCTTCTGGTTGTCGGTCAGGACGGCCCGGACCTGATCTGCCAGCCCGGGAACTGAATCCCAGTCTTTCGCCCGGACTCGCACATGCCCAATGTTGTCCATTCCGGGTATCCTGGCGCGGGCGATGGAAAAAGGAATCATCATTGTAGTTTCATATTTCTGCTCCGCGCTCCAAGCCAGTATCCCTACAACCTCGAACGGGATGCCGCGGATCAAAACCGTCTTTCCCAAGCCTGTGGCGGGCTCTCCAAAGAGCTCCTTGGCCACTTCTTTACCCAGGGCGCACACCTGCCTCCTGAAAGAGTTGTCGTCTTCATTGAGTTGTCTCCCGATGGATGTGGACAAAGCTACTGTACGGAAATAGCTCCCATCGACTCCGGCGATCCTGACTGTGACCTCATTCTTTTGGTATTCCATCTTTTGTTTCCACTTCCACAGGACAGGGGCCACTTCAATTACGTTGGGCAATCTCCTCAGGTCCTCAACGTCCTTCAGAGAGTAGCTGCCCTGATGAGATCGCGGAGCCCGTTCGTAGTCCCAGGTGGCCTCGACCATTGTGGCATTGCCCAGAAACTCAAAGTCGGACGCCACCTTTTTCTGAACGGCCTCACTCAAAGTTATAGCCAGGGTAAAGCCGGCTATGCCCAAAGCGGTCGCGAGCAGGGCGGACCAATAACGCCTCCTGTTCCTGTAGAGGCGACGAAAAGCAAGCTTGATCACATCAGCCGTGAGTCTTGTCCCCGGCCTGCCTTGTAAGAACTCGAAAAGATTGTCATAGACGTCACGAAGTTTTTTGAGTCTCATCCAGGGCCTGCCCTGGACAAACTCCAGAAAACCGTCATAGACCTGACCAAGTTTTGCGAGTAGGGAAATCATTCTCAGCACTGTTCCGTCCGGAAGCCGAATAAACGTCCAACAGCAACCTGCACGGCTGCGTCCGGTGGCCACCCGATGTTGCCACAATGGCGCCACTTTTTCAATCGTCAGACGCAAATTTGTGTGACATGGGTTCTCAGTCCTTAGGAGCTAGGGACAACAGCTAGGGACGGTTTATTGCAGTCCGTCCAGCCTCGGTTGACCTAGCGCTTGCATGAGATATGTGTTTGATGTATATAAAATGGCTCCCAATAGACGCATGGCAGTGATCATGATGCGGTGACTTCAGAAGCGAGGGTAGCGCTCTTCAATAGACTCGTCCGATGATCAGTAAGCAGGCTGTGAAGCTTCCTAGAGATCCCCATTGAGGCATTGGATGTTGCGTACACAGTTTAGGCGTTGGTTCGCCGTTCATTCAAACAGCGTTTTGCTGATAGTGATCTTCTTGGCCTGCATAGCGCATTTGAGTATCCGTATGTGCGCCATTGGCAGTCACGGATTCGACTTTGACGAAGCAATGACTTGGTCTCTCACTCGATCTTTGAAAGATGTTATACCGTTGGCGATTACTGACTGTCACCCTCCCCTATATTGGATTTCACAAAGCCTGTGGACAGACTTGTTTGGGACCACTGAAACAGCATTTCGATCGCTATCCATGGTGTTCTCGCTATTCTTGTTTCTGCTTCTGGCAGTATGCATGTGCAATTCGCAACCATCGAATAAGACGTGGGGTGTTCTTGCGGCTGCTTTGGTCTTTTGTCTGCTTCCCTACGACATTTATTTTTCTCGATATGCCAGAAACTACACAATGCTGGTTTTCTTCTGCTCTCTCTTCTCATATCTTTTTTTCCGTCTGATTGTTTTCAGTGAACGGAGATACTTTCCCTACGTTGTTCTTGTTGGGGTATTGGCCCTCTACACCAATAACATCGCGCTCATGTGGGTTGGAGCAGCCCTGGCGGCAGGCGTCTTAGCTAAGCCCACACGCGTCAATCTCCTCAGAGCAGTCAAACTGGGGCTCCTACTGGCCGTTGGGTGGGTTCCCTGGGCAATTGTGATGCCGATTCAGATCGTCCACAGCAAGGCTGCGGTCCAGATGTTTAAGCAATCCAGTCTGTGGTCCATCACGGGGGTGCCGATTGGTAAGTTCCTAGCTCTCCTTAACCCACATCCGTCCGGTCTTGATGATCCGGGTTATAGCGAACTTTACCTTGGTCTCATCGCTAAGCCCGAAGATTTGTTGGGCTGGCTGGGCCTATCGCTGGCCGTTCTGGCGTTCGGCGCCATACTGATAAATCTGGGAAAAATAACGAGGAACGACCTGACTAGACCTTTCCTTTTCCAAATAGCAATTATCGTCATTTTCATGGCGGTCAATCCAATGCCTGTTTTTAGCGAAAAAACCGTATATATATTTGTCTTTCCTCTGATGTTGTTTTTGGGTTTTTCGCTAAGTGAATTGATGCAGACCAAGGCAAAACTTCTTTCAATAGGCTTCTTGGTATCATTTGTGGCTGTCAGTTTAGCCGGTTTCCCCCTTGCGAGCCGGGGAAGGACTGACTGGAAAAACCTGTCCAATGACATTAACCATGCATGGGAAAAAGCTCGGTCCCCCGCCTTGTTGATCAGTCCGGCCAGTGCAGTGCTGCCCTTGGAGTACTGCATCTCGAGAGGCTACTGCAAGCTCCTTAACCCTGTTTGGATGAGTCTCAATCGTGTTGTCACCCTGAGTCCTCCTTTTGACAAAGAACTCAAACTCAACATGTTTACGGAAGGTAATTATTTGCTGGGGCCTCTCGATGAGAAATCGCTTTGTTCGGTAGTAGTGAGAATACAGAGCGCCGAGCCCGGCGCCACTGACATATTCTTTATCCGAGAAGGTAGTGATAACTTGAATCTTGAGTGGTTGAACAAAGAAATGAGCGGGTGGGCCACCTCTCGAAAAAGCTTTGGCGCTACGGCGGTGTATTATCTTGAAAGAAAAGATCTTGGGCCGGCGCGAGCCACTGAAAGTCGTAACTCGCGTGTGTCAGAGAACTTCATTGCTCGGGCACGTTACCCCTTAATCCAAGAAGCACTCCCCACGCATTCGTTCCTTTCAGATTGATCGGCTGCCGCGAGTCTTTCCGTGCGACAAGCGCCGGTGCTATTCGCCATTGAACGCGCGGTCCCTCTTGTGCGATTTTTCGGCCCCCCAGGGTACTTCTTGTATTTTGTTATTAACTTGCGCAAACTCCAAACGTCGCACACCTGACATGAGGGCAGCGTGTTCGTCCCTCGCCATCCTGTACCTTGTTGGTGGATTAGGGCCAGGATTCTGTACGGGGTTCACCCCTCCGGCTGGGGCCATGTGATCCGGGCACTGACAGTTGCCAGGCATTTCCCGGAACATGACTTCCTGTTGTCTGCCATGGGGCGAAAGCGGATTTGTTGCGCCGAAAATACCCGGTCGAAGAAGTACCCTGTCCGGACAGTGTCTTACGGAACGATAAGGTGGCTTTGGCAGCGACCCTTTTGGAGGGTGCGAAGCCCTTACTGAGGTACAAGCACTGGCTGCGGAAAGTTGTCGCCGTCATTGAAAGCTTTAAACCGGACGTAGCCATATCAGATCCAGAGTTCTTCGTTGGCTTGGCCGCCCGGAAAACCGGCCTCCCTTGCGTCTTTCTGGACCACCAACACATTTTGACTTGCTGCAGATTCCCAGTCCCTTTTTGGGATCGTCCCCGTGTGATGTTGGATCGCTTGGTCATAGATCTCTTGTATAGTAAAGCATCCCACTACCTCATCGCTACGTTCTTCAAACCTCCTTTGAAGGCCAATGCCAGGGCGACTCTTGTCGGGTCCATTCTCAGGGAGAGCGTGTTGACCTGTGAAGCTTCGGATGCAGGCCATGTTTTGGCCTTCAAAGGCTTTTCAGCATTCGAGAGGTTACTACCCCTTCTGCAAAATCTTTCGCGGCGTGTTGTCGTCTATGGCTATGATCGGCAGGGCTCTGACGTAACCTCGAATTTAAGCGGAGATCCGACGAAGAATTTCTGGACGATTTGGCTTCATGCAGTTACCCGATCTGCGGTGGCGGCCACACATTGGTTTCCGAAGCGCTACACTACGGGAAGCCTATCTTGTGCTTCTCTGGATACTACTTCGAGCAGGAGCTGAGCGCATACTACGTTGACAGGCTTGGTTACGGATTGCACGTAACAGGCTATCCAACGCCCGACCTGCTAACTGGTTTTGAATCCCGTCTGGACAATTTCAGACAGAACATTCCCCGCAATTCCTTCTGCGGAAATGAGGAAGTCTTTGCCTGGCTGGACGGGTTCTTTCGGGGAACGGCTACCTAGGCCCGAACGAGAGCGTGAGGATTCGCATAACAGAATGTTCGGCGAGACGCGTCCCGTTTGCTTGATGGGCGCTCACCGGTCTGGTTCCGGGCCGCATGTGCGAAGAGCGTGTTTGGCCGTTAAGCCCAAGAATAAAACTTGAATTTCGGTGAAGAACTGGCATAGTGTGATGATGGCCCGTATTGCTATACGACGGCTTGAACGAGGTCTTCGGCACTTGGCAAGTTGTCCCTTGGATCTGCCCCAGAGGAAAGATAGCCTATATTAAGCAGAGATTATAGAGCTTGCGACAAGTCGATCCCAACTCGCGGGCACAGGTTTGACCCGAGTACGATCGGTCAAGAAGAATAGATGGGTACAGAGACAGGCGCATTTGTACTATGGCTTGCATTGAGTACGCTCATGCTGGTGGGCCCAACATTGTTGGGAGTTCTCCGAACGCGCTCAATTAATTGTCACTCGCAACCTGAGGAGACGCCCAACCGGCATCTCCGCTGCGAGGCGCTGGTCCCTCTAAAGGGCGTCTTCAAGGGGCAGGAGGCGATCCTTTCTTCGCTAGTCAGGCAGACCCATCCCGCGTACAGCATCATCTTTATACTCGAGAGCGAGAGTGATCCTGCAAACGAAGTTGTTGATCATTTTTGTCGAGAAGCCTCAATTGCTCGCAAGGTTATTAGCGGCATTAGCCACCGCTGCGCCCAGAAAAACCAGAGCCTCATCGCGGGTGTGGCAAATCTACGACCCGACACAGAAGTGATTGTTTTCTGCGACGGAACTAACAAAGCGGACTCCGGCTGGCTGGAGCGATTCGTCAGGCCCCTTGAGCTCGGAGAAGCCGAGGCAGTTACTACTCACCGCGATTTCGAGCCCCTACCTCCCACACTGGGTGGCGTTTGCCAGACGTTTTATGGGGCGATCATGAGAATCGGTCAGTGGGTATTCCCGATGCCGTGGGGAGGTGGCACCGCAATTCGCCGTGATTCCTTCGAGAGACTTGGAGTCGTCTCCGTGTGGGCGACCAATGTCAACGACGATTTGGTCTTGGGCAACAGTATCCGCCGCCGTGATATTGGGATGAAGGTGGATTTATGTAATCGACTCCGGACCCCCTTGCACAACCAGTCTCTGAATGGCTTTCTGATCTTCTTGGACCGTCAGATTCTTAATCCCAAGTTTACCAATCCCGTTTTCTGGTTGGTCCTTTTGCTGATGGTCGGGAATACATTTGTCGTCGCCATGACCGCCACACTACTTTCCGTCGCTCTGTTCCTGGGTATCTCCGAAGGAGTCTGCGGTTGGGCTGCCTTGGCCAGTCTCGGTCTGATTGTGTTCGGGTTGTTGCTCCTGCGGAGCATTCATCCCGTTGCGATTCCTTCCTCAATCTGGCTCGCCGCTTCTTTTGTTGTGCTTGCTCTGTGTGCTTACGTCTGTTTGCGATCCATCTTTCGTAACTACATTTTCTGGCATGGGCGTACATACCGTGCCGGTAGAGGGGGAGTCGTGCAGGAGGTCCTGTTTGACGATTGAGGTAGCCACCTAGTGTGAGCTGCCGGACACAGCCTCCTAGCATCATCTCGCTCCGTTAGAAAGCTGCCCTGCCGGCATTACCAGGAAAGTCTCCAGCAGCCGGTCTTAGCCCGCCGGATCTCAATCTGTTGTAACCATGAACGAAGACGAGTTCAAAGTTAGTAGTTCATCTCTCCTGCGAAGAATCGCGACGCGGTTCTCTCATCTGCTGTCCGCGCAACTTGTCGAAACAGTGTTGAGTGGAATCTTCTTTCTCTATGTGGCCTGGCTAGACCCAAATCAATCATGTATGCTTCAGCCTTCCCCTTGTCCCGATACTACCAATCTGTTTTCGGGGGAGGGCGACAAGGACATATTGATTGACTGAGGAGCACACGGTGAGTATGCTCAAAAACGGGAAAAATCAGGCTTTGTCAACAACATGACGACGGTTTTGCCTCTTTCAGGTCGCGTGGAACTCTCCCCGTACAGCTTTTGGGTGTCAGGGAGCCATGTCTCGACACCCCAAGGGTTCTAAAGCGGTCAAAATGGCAGGACCGCCGCATAATTACGGAGAAAATAATTTATGGATTTGACGCCTTTTCTGGACTACTCGCTAGAATTCGCCGACACTTGGAAATACCCGCTTCTCTTTGTGGGAACAATCGTTGAAGGACCGATTCTGATGATTGCCTCCGGTTTTCTTTTGCATTTGGGAATTTTGAGCTTCCTTCCGCTTTACGTCACTTTAATTGCCGGCGATCTCACCGGAGATATTATCTGGTACTATATCGGCCGCTACTTTGCCGATCCTCTCGTCCAGAGGCACGGGAAATTTATTGGCGTTACCCCAAAAATGTTTGAAAAAACAAAAGAACATTTTCACCGGTACAACGAATCAATCCTCTTTATTTCCAAAATCACCATCGGCTTCGGCTTCGCGCTCGGTGTCTTAATGGTCGCCGGCGCCACCGGTGTGTCTTTCAAAAGATATGTCCTGCTGAATTTTCTGGGAGAAGTCATTTTGGTGGCTGTCCTTTTGGGCTTGGGCTATTTCTTCGGCCAGATGTATAATTACATAGCCGACGGCTTCAAAATGACATTTCTCGCCATCAATGCGGCATTGGTTGTCTTGTCGATATTCGGATTTACCAGATACATGAAAAATCGGGCTCTCAAAATATGATTTCATTCGTCATTCCAACTTTAAACGAGGAAAAAGCCATCGAAAAAACTCTTCGATGCGTTTCCGCCTATTCCGGGGAAAAAGAAATCATCGTCTCAGATGGCGCAAGCAAGGATAGAACGGTAGAGCTGGCCAGAAATTACGCCGACAGAGTCATCGTTTACGAAGGAGAAAAAAGACAGAACATCGCCGGAGGAAGAAATGCCGGCGCAGCTGTCGCTTCAGGAGATTTTTTGGTATTCATAGATTCGGACACCATCATTCCGGACATCAATTCTTTTTTCGCGAAAGTCTTATCCGTCTTTCAAAAAGATCCGGCCCTTTCCGCCATGACGGTTTTTTACAGGGTTTATCCGGAAGATGAAACCTGGGCCGACAGGATAATTTTCAAATCACTAGGCCTTTTGTTTTATTTTTACAACAACATTCTCGGCATAGGCGGTTCCGGCGGCGAATTCCAGATGATTAGAACCGAAGATTTCAAAAGGGCTGGAGGATTCAACGAGAACCTAGCGGCTTCCGAAGATATGGACCTTTTTTGGCGGCTGGCCAAGTTGGGAAAAACCAGACTCGAAAGAAGCCTTTTCATTTATCACAGCGGCAGAAGAGCGCATGAAGTCGGCTGGCCCAAGCTTCTTTACCAGTGGACAACCAACGGCATCTCGGCGCTCTTTTTCGCAAAATCGGGAACAAATGAGTGGACGCAAGTGAGATAAAGGACGGCCCTTAAAGAAAACCACTGCCGGCCGGAAGACCGTAGCTTTCTTTTTGGACTACTACCAACTTGCGCTCAAGATGAGACTATGATATGGCCTTTTCCCCAGGGAGGGATGTTACATGGGAAGAAGGTCAGATTTTTGAGGAGAGGTGATTGATTCGGCCCGAGAAGTTGCGAGAAAGACCAGGGACGCCGATGAGTTACGGAGGGCCATGTCAGTGATTCTGTCCGGAGTAACGGGTTTGACGCTGCCCCGTGTAGGAGAGATGATCGCATCCCAGGGTCCTGCGGGATACAGAACCTCGTGCCCAGGCAAAGCCTGGAGCAAGCATAACTGGATTCAACTGGATAAATGATCTCATCTTGAAAGCAAGTTAGTTTAAAGTCCGCTGAATCATATCGGACCGCTCGCGGCGCTGCGGTGTTCGCACTCATAGATATCCTGACCAACATCTACAACAGGACCAATCTCCTCTTCTTGGAAAGCAGTTCCTGCAAACAAGGAGTGGCCCTTTACAGCGCGACGTGGCTGATAATTGACTCTGTGTCATGGCTCACTGCGGAGCTACTGTTGGGCTGGGTGATCTTTCCGGTCCTTGCGACACTCTGGATTCGAGGCAAAGACCAGTTCTCTTACCTCGTGCGGACCGCGGGTTTGTGGTTGGTTGCGATTGCCTTGCCTGCCATGTTCGTTCTTGGCGCAGAGAGCGGTTTAATCATAGGGCTGATATTCCCACAAGGGTACTCCGATGCGGTGTGGATGCAACGTTACCTGGTGTGGACCATACTCTTCCCTTTTGTTCAGTACCTGTTCGCATACGTAATTGGAGCCGTCAAGGTATTACTGGCTTTTTCGGTTTTTGCGACAGGGCTCAATCTGATCCTTAACATGACACTTGTTGGCCCATTGGGACTTTTGGGCGGGCGCTTGGTGATAATATGCGCCAAGATGGTCATGGCCCTGATGACCTTAACCTATTGCCAAGTGCGCTTCAGATTCTTCGGAGTGGGAGATCTCGTCTACCTACTTGGCCTTTCTGGAGTGAGCCTAGGTATGTTTGTGCTTGCCGAGGGAATCGTGGGACATCATCTCGCAGTCGCGGGAACTCTAGTACTCTATATCGTCGGCCTCTTGCTGGTGCGGTCAAGATTTAGCGGCAGCCCGCATCCAGGCAGCATTGCATAGAAACTTAGCCGATCCGACGCTCAAGCGCCTGAAACGGAGCCGGAGCGTCCCCCAGCCTGACGTTATCAGATTAATTCGCCTTTGTTTCGCAAATTTCTCTTTTTATTAGTCGAAAATGGCTGTAACTGCATACAGTCAAACTTAAATCCCGGGCCACCTTAATTCAGCTTGTCACTGTGCAATGCTCACTTTGACGTTGCAACTCAGCCCGTTCTTGATCTGGGCATCCGGGTTCTCCAACACACACTCAATTTCATAATCCGCGGGAACTTCGAGAGCCGCATTACGGCTGAGTCCAGGTATTCGACCTATTTTGCACGCATATGTCTTTTCAGGGATGGCGTCAAAATTGACACTTCCTCGGTCGCCAGTCTTCAATTTTACCAGTTCTAATTCATGCGCTTTACATCTGACCACCATGTGACCCATAGTTGCGATGGTCATAACAGCATGGCCTTTCGGCATCTCAGCGCTGACCCTAAGGTCGGGAGCCATCCATATTAAATGTCCTGAAATGGGCGCCTTCAGAAACGCTTGATCCATAGGGACATCCGAATTCGTATAAGTCCTTTTCGTCCGCCATTCCAGGAGATCCAAGTCTCTTTTGTGTTTCTGTTCGTAAAAGCGAAGATCGTCAGTTATTTTGCCCAGACTCTCCTCAGCTTGTTTCAGAGACTCAGTTACGCCTAAACACTCCTTTTTCGCAATTTCCACTTCGCTTTGTTTGGCGGTGACCGAATCCGGTGAGGCTAGATTCTTGGCGCGCAGTTCCTGCAAATACGAAAGATCTTTCTCCTTTTTCTCAAGTTCAATTTTCTTGACCTGGGCCTTGACATTTTTCAATTTGTCCACCTCAACTTGTTGACTATTGACTTCCGTTCTCAGCCTGTGGACCTGTTCCGCGTAAAGTATTTGGTGCACTTCCATCATTGCCCCACGGTCAAGCTTGTACGAAACTAATACATCATCTTTATTGACCAGTTCACCATTTTTGGCGGATATGCTGAGTATTTCCCCGCCGAAGGGCATTGCAAGTTTTCTTTGCAGAACACTAAAACTCTTGCCTCGAAAGAGAAGTTCGGCTTCTGATTTAGTGTCGGCGATCTGAGGCACAATGGCAGCCTTCGCTGGTCCCGGGCTGGACATGGCGCTCTTCGGTTCATGCGTGATCGCGACCAATGCCAAGACCACCACCCCAGCGATACCCAGCATAGCTGCGCCGAAGATTTTTGCTCGTCGCCAAGGCCTATTAATACGCAAGTCTTGCATTGTACTTATTTAAACCTCCTGCCATAGTGGCCAAATCGATGAGATTAACAACTCTTTCCTTAGGACCGTTAACGGAGTCCAGATGCGCTAGCACTTTATGTATGCGGCTATCAACATATTGATCGTAAGTAATAGCTCCAGCTTTGTAATCGTCCAGGGCTTTTTCTTCATTAAGCTCTTGAAGCTTTCCCTGTTCGCGAACAAGCGCCTCTCTCTCGCCCGAAAGCTCCAGCCCACTTCTGAGACGGTTGAATCGAGTATACAAGTCCTGTGATAGATCGTTGCGATCCAATTTCAGTTGTTCCGCTATAATTTTTTGTCTTTTTATTTCCCGTATCCGCCGAAAACCGTCCCAAAGCGTGTACTGTAATCCCGCAGAAAAGTTGAATCCGTTTGTACGGTCCACCTGGTTGTCAAGAGCCTCTACTGTCAGAACCGGCCTCGGAACAAGCGCTACATACGCGGCTGTTACCAGGTTTGATTGAAGCTGTTCTCTCTTGGCAGCGATCTTCAAAGTCAAATTACCGCCTTGCACGTCGGCAAAGGTAATGAATTGGCCGTTGAAGCCTCCCAAAACCTGATTGGCCGCGTCACGCGTGTCCAATGGAAGATGAAAATCGGGGGGATAGCCCATGAGAGCCTTCAGTTGAAGGATCTGATTCTCCCGGTCCTCGTCCAGTTCTTTGAGTTTTAATCGCGCCGACCGCAAATTATTATTCCAAGTCCTCACTTGGATCGGATCCATCGTCCCCTGTTCGTTCTTACTCTCTCCGTAATTAACTTTATCCTGTGTCAGCGCCAGAACCTGTTTGCGGATTTTGATAGATTTCTCCAGGATCTGAATGCTGTAAAACAGCTTCGCGATAACCGCCACCTGTTCACCAATTTTTTGAAAGTGCGTTTCCTTCGCAATGTCAACCAGCGTCCTGTCGGACTTGATCTTAATCAAAGCCCCAAGCGGATTGAACTGAGACCCAACAATATTCCAATAGAACCGACTCGTGTCTGAATCGGATGAGCGACTTATGTAATAATTCGTTGTTATATTAAGCGTTGGAAAGAATTCGGAGTGATCGTCCTTTATGGCTATGGACCTGAGCTGGATTTCCAAACGGTTCTTTTTGATCACCTCCGAGTGCACAAGAGCGTAATGGACGCAGGTCGTAAAGTCGAAGTATCCCTGGAACGGCGTTTTCGAAACGGATAGCGAAGAGGCGCTTGCCGAATCAATTAGCAAAAGAAGGCAAGGCAATATTATCAAAGCCGCACGAGAGACTCCCGCCGCAACCGTAGCGACGATAAGGGAAAATCCCTTCCCCGGGACAACAACTTTATGGGCAATCCCTTTGGCCAAGGCTATCACGTCTTATCCATACCACAAATGTCCCTTCAAGGCGAGACATTAGGGACCCAAACTAACCTATCACAAATATTGACAAAAGTGGCGCAACTAGAGCACCGTATCTTTGGGGGAAGTATAGCTAATCGCCAGAGGAATGTCAACAAGGTTCTCGATTGGAAGCGAACGCAAGACAATGGTATTTGCTCTTTTTCGAATGAAGATTGATTCCATTAAAACAGGAATATGCCTCCAGCGAGAAAATAATCAGAATTGGTTCTGTTATAAATATCATTTCGTGTGCTATATCAATGCGATCACGCGCGACCCGATGAACTACGGGATCAAGAGCAAAGTATGGAATTAAGAACCGCAGTTGTTCGCGATAACAGATATTTGCTACACCAACCAGGACTGGTGCACCCCGACCGACCCGAGCGGGTCGAGGAAATTTATAAAATGCTCGACTCTAATTTCGGTGATAGGTTGATCACTCTTGAGCCCGAATTGGCGACTTTAGAACAACTGGAGCTTGTCCACACTCCCAATTATATAAGAAAAGTGCTCAAAACATCTGAACGTGCGTTTACTAATCTGGCCCCCGACACACCCGTATGTTCACAATCTTACTTGTCTGCTTGGCTGGCAGTCGGGGGGTGCATTAAGGGTCTCCAAGCGCTGCTTTCAGGCCGATGTGACATTTGTTTTGCATTGGTAAGGCCTCCGGGGCACCACGCTGCCCCAGATCGAGCAGCCGGATTTTGCATATTCAACAATCTGGGAGTTACTGCCCGTTATGCGCTCGCGCGCCATGGGTTCCGCAGAATCCTGATCATTGATTGGGACATACACCACGGAAACGGCATCCAGGATCTGTTCTACGACGAGAGAGAGGTCTTCTATCTATCATCACACTATAGAGGCTGGTATCCTCCGACCGGTGATTGGTCTGAAACCGGGGTCGGGGATGGACTAGGTTACACGGTTAACCTACCATTATCCAAAGACGTTGAAGACGCTGACATGCTTTTCCTCTACTGGAAGGCGCTTGTTCCCATTGCGCAGTCATACAAGCCCGAACTGATTTTCGTGGCCGCTGGATTCGACGGTCATCACAGTGATCCTCTTGGTCGAATTAGACTTACAGAGCGGTCATTTCGCGGGCTAGCGGAGATGCTACTGGAAATTAGGGCCTCTATTGGAAATCCTCCCATTCTATTGGAACTGGAAGGGGGATATGATGTGATCTCTCTAGTGAGCTGTGTCAAAGAAGTACTTAGCGTTTTTACAGTAGGTGGTCCCGAAGAGCCTTTATATTTTCCGGAGGCGCGTGACGGAGTGGAAATTGTAGAAAAAGCTCGTAGCATCCATAAGCAATACCATGTTTGGACGGATTGAGTTAAAGTGAACTCAGGCGAATCATCTGAAAATTTTGCCGACAATCAAAAGGGGGCAACCTCGGAGAATTTCTTAACTTGGCGCATTCCGGCAGCAAGGGGTTTAGAGCATGTTTAAGGCCGTAATACCTCCCGAGAATCCTGACGCAAACATGAAATCGTATGCAGAGGTATATGCGAATTTCAGTTGGAACGACATTGAAAGAGAATTTACCTGGTATGAAACCGGTAATCTTAACATAGTCTACGAGGCGGTGGACCGCTGGGCGGAGAACCCTGAAACAGCTAACAGGATCGCTCTTATTTTTGAAAAGGGAGATAAGGTAAAGGAGTTCAGTTATCTTCAGTTACAAGAGATTTCATCGCAGTGGGCCAATCTATTCATCGAATACGGTTTTGCCGTGGGTGACCGCATGTTTATATTTGTGCCGCCGTGTCCGGAGTATTATTTCGCGATGCTAGCCTGTGCCCGGCTGGGGATAATCTTTTGTCCTCTTTTTACTACCTTGGGCTTCGATGAACTGGACGTGCGCCTGCAAAATGCAAAACCAAGGGGAATTATTACTCATCCCGATATGGCCGAGCGATTCCCCGCCCATGCTATGCACAGTGTAGAATATGTCTTTCTGACAGAAGGATCGGGGGTCGGGCTTTTTCGCCAAGAAATAGCTCTGAAGACGGTTGCGGGCGAACTGCCGAAGAAGAGCAACATAAAGTGGGTAACGCGGTCTGCTCCGCTTTATTTGCTCTACACCACTTCCGGTTCGACTCGACCTCCCAAAGGAGTTGTGCACTGCCACGGAGATATGGCCGGCTATCTTGCCACAGCGCGTTATGTGCTTGACCTTAGTGAACGTTCCATACTGTGGACCGATGGCGGCGAACCCGGCTGGGTGACCGGAATTGTATATGGAGCATTTGCGCCCTGGCTGTCCGGCGCCGTCTCGGTAGTGCAGGGCGACCAGTTTTCCGCGTCCACTTGGTATCGGACTCTCGAAAGATATAAAGTGGAAGTTTGGTACACCACACCAAGAACCATAACTCGCCTTATGGAAGCCGGCGGGGACTTACCGACGAGGTACAATCTCTCTTTTTTGAGACACATCGCTACCGTGGGAGAAGTTCTCAGTCCCGAGCAGTTTTATTGGGCGCGCAACACCTTGAAACATTCCCCTCATGATACCTGGTGGATGACCGAAACCGGAATGATTTGCATGGCGAATTTCGCTTCTCTCAGTGTCAGACCCGGCAGCATGGGAAAACCTGTTCCTGGAATTGAAGCCGAGGTTATGGACGAAGATGGAGAGATCCTGCCGGTCCTTACGATGGGTGAGCTCGCTTTACGACCGGGCTGGCCCTCAATGATGACCGCCATCTGGGAGGACGAAGAACGTTATAGGAATTACTTCCGTGTAAAAGATTGGTTTCTCACGGGAGACATGGTTACCAAGGACGAACATGGTTACTACTATCACCAAGGCCGAAATGACGATCTGATCAAGGTCGGCCAGAGAGACACCGGTCCATATGAGGTTGAACAGGTATTGTCCCTCCACCAGGCGGTGGCGGAAGCAGTGGCTATTTCCACGAGTTCCCCCGCGGGAAGGCCTACCTTCAAAGCGTTCGTTAGGCTTAAGAGCGGGTATACAGCCTCCAAAAGGCTCAATTTGGAAATCAAGAATTTCGTCAGGGCCAGTTTTTCGCCGGAGATCCCGCTATCTGAGATCGTCTTCCTGGACGAATTACCCAAGACCCGCTCCGGGATATTGCTGTACCGCGCGTTAATGGCTCAGGAGCTTGGATTACCAATCGGTGATCCGAGCAAATTGCAAGAATGAACTGAACGAGCTTCGCGTTTTTCGGGAAAATCAGCGGCAGTGAGTGTGAGAAACGTCTATCTAGCCCCATGGGCCTTCAGAAGCGCCACCAATTCGGCAAGTCCAGCAGATGAGGCCCACATTAGGGCCGTCCAGCCGTTCCTATCCTCGGCTTGGACATTGGCTTTAGCATCAAGCAGCAGCTTTAGAACTTCCGTATGTCCTTCGGCCGCAGCGCCCATCAACGCGGTAGCGCCGTACTGATCCCGCGCTTCCGTGTCCACGCCAACCTCCAGCAAGCGTTTCACCGGCGTTGTATGTCCGCGCTGAGCAGCTCTCATAAGCGCGGTCCGGCCGAATTCGTCCTCGGTATTGGGGTTCGCTCCTCGCGCCAACAGCAAGTCCACCACCGTGCCAAAACCTCGACGACAGGCCTTCATCAGAGGCGTGGAGCCACATTGGTCTTTCACGTTGGGACTCGCTCCATGGTCCAAAAGTAATCCAATAGCTTCCGCATCACCCGTAGACGCTGCCGCCCACATGAGCGGGGTCCAACCGCTGTTGTCTTTCACATCGACGTCGGAACCATGTTTGACCAACTCTCGCACAATATCCGTGTGCCCTTGCAGGCAAGCCAAGACCAAGGCCGTCCGGCCGCGTTCATCCCGAGCATTAACATCAACGCCTGATTTCAGTAGCCGGTTCACTACCTCAATGTTCCCGGTTCCGGCCGCGTGTGTCAGTCTGTCCTTTGTCGAAATGCCGCACCGGGGACACGACAGGGCCGCTTCCGGCAACTCTTCTCCGCAATCGTAACAGGTGACCACACTCATCATTGACCTCGCCAAAACCAAAGACACATCAATAGTGAGAATATGATATGAGATCAAAGAAATCACCAAAAATCTGCCCGGCTGAAGTCGAGTCGCTGTCCAAGCCAGGGCTGCCCAATTACCCTCAAAGCAGCCAATCATTATATTGATAATATGAAGAGTCGATTAACAGGAGCGCAATAATGAGTGAATTGGAGCTGCAAATGCTCGAGCCCGAAAGAAAGGTGGGGCTGGTAGTTGTGATCACCGGATACGGTAAGGGCAAGACCACCTCGGCCCTGGGAATAATTTTGAGAGCCGTCGGTTACGGCATGAGAGTCTGTTTGATCCAATTCATGAAGGGTGACATGTATGCGGGCGAGTATGAAACCTTGAAGCGGCTGGCGCCACAAGTAGAGCATCATCTGACCGGTAAGGGGTTTTGCGGGATTCAAGGCAATCCCTATCCGTACAAAGAACATAGAGCGAACGCGCAAGACGCTATCAAGCTTGCGAAGCAGAAACTTCTCTCAGGCGAATTCGACATCCTGATCTGCGATGAGATCAATAATGCGTTGCATCTGAATCTGGTTGATCTCCCGCAGGTATTGGGCCTCATTGAAAGCAAGCCGGAGAATATGCACCTGGTCCTCACGGGGCGAGACGCCCATCCGGAGGTCATTGCTCGGGCAAACACAGTGTCGGAGGTGAAAGAGATTAAGCATGCATACAAAGAGGGTATAGAGCCGCAAAAAGGGATTGATTATTAACCCGGATTATTCGGCGTGTAACAGAAATGTATGTTCTTCCCCTGTGTATCACGGTCGAAGTGGCAAGTTCATGTGGCTTCAGCATTTGCCTTGGCTCGACATTATCGCGCTGTGCTCGGGTGACGAGCGCAGCGAAGAAAACGGTTGACGAAGTGACTGCGAGCGAGGTACGCCTGTAATAGAATAATAGGGGGATTTTCAACAACATCAGGAGCGTTTTGTCGAAGTCCGGCGGTGTGGGGCTTCCTAAGGAGAGTTTTCACGGTTCAGCCGGGCGCTCCCTCTGCCATTACATGCGCAAGCGGTCGAAATGACAAAACCGCCGCATACCAGTTCTCAAATAGCTCTGTCGGATCAGAATAGCGCTGCTGGGCAACCCTGGCAGTGGCGCCCAAGTAGCGAATCCGCGATTACTTTTGAAAGCTCTATAATGCGGGATGACAACAGGAGAGCACCATGTTCAAGCGAATCGTCATCATCCTAGCAGTGGCGTCCGTTGTGGCAGCCGCCGTCTTTGCCGGTTTTGTTATCTTGGACGAAAGGGCCCGACAGGATCGGGTAGCCAGGATGGGGGCGTCGACTTCCGTCAGACCAGAATTAGGAAAAGCCGGAGAGGCGCGCCGATTTTACGTAGAAGGGCGCAAATTGCTCGACGGGTCCCGCTCCGAGGGAACTCGAGATCAGGCTGAAGCAAAGTTCCGACAGTCATTGGACATCTTCAGAAGTCTCAATGACGAGCGTGGCGAAGCGGAAGTCCTCCTACATTTGGGGCGCCTCTACTCAAATGCTCAAAAGTATCCCCAAGCAATGGAGTGTTACGAGAAATCTCTCGAACTGGCGCGGAAAACAAAGGACCAGGAGCGCGAGGCCTGGTGCTTGAGTTTCCTGGGGGGTGATCAAATGAACCAGCGCAAATATTCCGAGGCCGTCAAGTATCTTGAAGAGTCATTGGCGCTTGCCAGGAAGATCGGCGCCTTAAATGTCGAGCTATTGGTATTGCAGGGGCTTGGGACGTGCTACGAACGCTTGGGTCAAGATTCCAATACCATAGAGAGCTTTGAAAAGGCCTTGGCGGCAGCCGGGAATCAAATGCCCGCAAGGGCGTACATTAATATATCGGCCATCTTGGCGGAGCAACTTCACAAAAAGAAGAACTATGCCAAGGCCGCAGAGTACTGTCTGAAGGCCCTCGAACTGGCGAATAAGGAAAACGACCAGGACGGAAAAAAAAGAATCCTGGAGATTCTCGGCAAGCTCCCTGTGGTATTGGCCAGAACCGATCCGGGAAACGAGCATTTGAAGCAAATAAGGACGATTCTCGAAAAAGGACCGGATAAAGCAACGGTAAAGGAATCCGAAAAGGAGGCCCTTGCCGAACAGCTCTCTCAGGCTATAAAAGCGAGAGACATTGAAATGGTAAAGGCCCTGCTGACCAAGGGAGCGCAGGTGAATGTCTACGATAAGTACGGCAACCTGCCAATTGAGAACGCTGCCAACAGCGGATCCATGAAATTGGTGAAACTGCTTCTGGAGAAGGGCGCTGACCTTAAAATCAAAAATCGATACGGCAGCCCCGCCATAGAGGCTGCTTACACCGGCGCCATGTTTCACCGCCAGGAAGAAATCGCTAAATACTTCCTCGACCTGGGCGTTGAAGTTAATGCGGTCGGTCCTGCCCAAAGGACAGCGCTTCAGTGCGCAACAAGCTGCTCTGTTGAATTCGTGAAGATGCTTGTCGAGAAGGGCGCGAATATCAACGCAAAGAGCCGTGATGGGAGCACTGCGCTTATGTATGCCGCCGGATCCGGAAGAGTCGAGATGGCGCGCTTCCTTTTGGATAAAGGGGCTGACGTGAATGCAAAGGATAACGATGGGAAAACCGCGATCCTGTCGGTCGGAAACAGCCTGAGTTTTATTCGAGAAGATCCCTCCGGCTTGGATCGGCTCAGGAACAGCATTGCGGTAGTGAAACTGCTCGTTGAGAGGGGCGCAGACATTAACGCTAAGGACACGGACAAATTCCGAAGCGGTCGCACAGCTCTCATGCGCTTCTCAGTCGCAGGATGCCCTGAAGTCGTGAAACTGCTACTGGAAAAAGGAGCGGATGTGAACGCCACTCTTGGGGATGGCTCCAATGCCCTCCACTGGGCGATGCAGGGAGACAGAGCCTTTAATCCAATGCGCGGTCTGCAGAGCTTGGCTGTTTTCCGAAGCCGATCACGACATAATCGGATTACATACCAAGTTTCTGATGATCGTCGGGCCGAAGTGGAGAGGCTGCTCATAGCTCATGGGATAGACGTCAACGCCAAGCTCAAGGCGGACGGCTCCACAGCGCTCATCTGGGCGGCTTACCTCGGAGACGTAGATCTGGTGAAACTTCTTCTAGATAAGGGCGCGCAGGTGGATGCCGGCTTGAAAGATGGGTCGACCGCTCTTCTCTGCGCCATAACTCGTAATGGAGACAATGAAATTATGAAGCGGTTCGGCTCTTGGTCTGACTGGAATTCAAAGAAGGGGGAACGGTCGCAACTGCCGACTTCTTTTGATAACCGTCAGATCGAGATGGCAAAGCTCCTCCTTGACCACAATGCGGACGTGAACGCAAAGCTCGCCGACGGCACAACAGCGCTCATGTGGGCCGCGATCCTCGGGCAGACGGAAATGGTGGAGCTTCTTCTCGAAAGAGGAGCGGAAGCGAATGCAAAGCTTACGGACGGCTCGACGGCTATCCAGTGGGCTACGCTCCACGATAGCACAGAAGTGTTGAAGCTTCTGACAGGACATGGGGCCAAAGGTACACTGGCTGCGGCCGCGATGAGCGGCCAAAAGGAAGAGATTCGGCGTTTACTGGACGAAGGGGCCGATGTGAACGCTACAGATAAGCACGGCAGAACTGCCCTCATGGAATGCGCCCAAGGGGGCGATCCCGAGACGGCCAGGCTGATGCTGGAGAAAGGCGCCGACGTCAATGCAAGGAACGACCAGGGCTGCACGGCCTTCATGGAGGCCATGTGGAACAACAGGCTCGATGTGGCGGCGCTGTTGCTCGACGGAGGCGCAGACCTCAACGTGGCCGATGATTCCGGTTGGACCCCTCTGATACGGTCTGCTTGGAAAGGTCAATCCGATGCTGTGCATTTTCTTATAACAAAGGGAGTTGATGTAAATGCGAAGGACTCGTATGGCACGACGGCTCTGATGAGGGCCGTTAAAATGGGCCATCGTGACGTTGCGCTGCTGCTCCTGGACCACGGAGCAGATGTAAACGCTTCCGAAGCTGACGGATGGACACCTGCCATGACAGCAGCCGAACGGGAGGACGAAGAGATGACAAAATTGCTCCGGAAGCGCGGCGCGAGGGTGACGCTGAACGTTGCTGCCCTTCTCGGCGATGAAGCCGAGGCTCAGCGCATTATTGACGTGGCCGCAAAGGACAACGTTCACCTCAATGATGGTCCAATGGCGCTCCTCACGGCTGCGAGAAACGGCCGAGAGCAAATAGTAAAGCTCCTCCTGGACAGATGCCGAGAAGTGAACGTGAAGGAATCCTATGGCGGAGCTGTTCTGTTGTTTGCTGTGAAGAAAGGCTACGGCGGAATCGTGGAAACGCTCTTGGATAAAGGCGCTGATGTCAATGGGGCGAACAGCGTGGGAACGACGGCCCTTCACTCCGCTGTGCATACCGGGAATCTAAAGCTGGTCCGGTTTCTTCTCGCAAAGGGGGCCGATGTGAATGCGAGAGCATGGGGAGGTGATACTCCTCTCTTCGGTGCGGTGCGGAAAGGAGATGTGGAGATCGTGAAAGCTTTGCTCGAAAAGGGAGCCGGTCTCAAAGCGAGCGCATGGTCCGACAATTTGCTGAATGAGGCTCGCAGAAGCGGCAATACGGAGGTAGTAGAACTGCTTAAGACTCATGCTCTAAAACAAGCTGACCAAGCAAAGCCGTCTTTGAAAAAGGACAATTGATTTGCCGATTGCTGACATGCAGGAGGAATCCATATGAAAGGCTTCTCCAAAATCAGTTTCTCTTTGTTGTTTGTTGCATTTCTTTTTGCTCCATATGCGCTCATGGCTGACATTGCGCCTCTTCAGGCCACCGGAGGAGCCGTTGCGGCTAAATCCAAACACGAGACAATCAGGATGGCCTCCGAAGAGGTGACGGTCCGGCTTCAGAAAGCTAGCTACACGGTCGAAGCAGTATTTCAAATGCACAATTCAGGAGAGACAACCACAATGCGGGTGGGCTTTCCCAAGGGAGACGAACGAATCAATCCTGAACTCGGCGGCTTCCCGGAATTCACTCAGTTCCATTCCTGGCTAGACGGCAAGCAAGTCCAGTTCTCGAAAGAAAATGACTGTTGGTTGGCCGCGCAGGTAACATTTCCCGGAAACGCGACGACCACGGTGCGAATTCTTTACGAAGCCAACTATTATCGAGGCACGTATGCAAGCTACATCGTCGGCACCGGTTCCCTCTGGAAAGACAGCATAGGCAAGGCGGTCTTTATTGTAGATGGATCCGCAATCGGCGGGTCAACAGGTTTCTCAGCGGGCCTTAATGCCCCGAACAGCCGGCGTCTGCTCACTGAGGAAGCCCTCAGGATCGAAGCGAACGATTATGCGCCCGACCCGAAAGCCGTGCTGGGAGTCCAGATCAGCTGTCCATGAGAGCCGCGAAGATAACGGGCGACCGAAGTCGACGTCCATGACGAAAATGGCCCTGGATGAGCCGAAGGCCCTGATATTTGTACATGATGGTCTCGGTTGCCGGGAAAAGCCTCACGCGTGAGGCTATCAAAATTTTGAGCGCATACAGTCGAGCAAATCATGATCCACATTCTAATCCGCACTAAAATGTTTCAGCCTGAAATTCCATTTTTCACAGATTCATAACTGCCAAACCAATGCGAAGCGTAACAGAGATTCATGGAGGCTCCGTCCCTGGGCTTGGAAGGGCAAAATGAATCGTTGTTCGGTGGAAACCTCGGGTGCTGATCCATTCATCCCCTCCTAAAAGTACGCTTGTAAGACGGATGGTTTTTCACTTGACACGAATGCTCCCAGAATGCTAGTGATTATTCACACCATGAATAATCAATCCCCTAGTACTGCTGACAACAAAAAAGAAAGGAACCCTGCGGACTTTCCTCTGTTAGGGATGCTTTCGCTGGGTCCGGCTCATGGGTACGATCTCTGCGCTGGACTGCGAGAACGCTTAGGAGAGATTTGGACACTCCGCGCCAGCCACATTTATGCCCTTCTGACAGGACTGGAAAAGGACGGCTTGGTGTCTCACGAGCGCATAGACCAAGAGAATCGACCGGCCAAGAAGGTTTTCCGCATAACCCCGGAGGGCAGAAACCTATTCTCGGCATGGATGACTTCCCCGGTTGGCAACGTTCGCGATATGAGACTGGAATTCTTTGCCAAGCTCTACTTTGCCCGGTTGGAATCTCGGGGAGCGGCAGACAAGCTGATTGATGACCAGCTGAAGGTATGTCGGAAAAACGTAGGACGACTGATGGCGCAGATTGAAACCTGTAACGTGGAAGCTGAACGTTCAATTCTGGACTACCGGATTACCATGCTCAAAGCGACGGCGAGTTGGTTGCGAACAGCGCGCCAAGCTAATCTCCTTCAATCCAGAACAGAGGAATCAACTGAACATCTCAACTGACACGCACAAGTGGGCCTCGGAGACCGTGTTGAAGGACGCTACAAACAATCGTGTGGAGTGACAATTATGCCTGAGGATGTTGCTTACAAAATGCAGCTTATCGACCTGGCTGACGCCGTGGGTATGACCCTGGCCCACGATATCACGGAGATACGCCCCGGCGAATTCAAGGGAGCGGCTTTCAAAAAAGGGCAAATAATAACTCAGCAAGACCTGGATCACCTGGCTCGGTTGGGAAAGAGACATCTGTACGTAGTAGAAATAAGCGATTCCGGTATGCACGAAGACGAAGCCGCCATGAAATTGGCCGAAGCCCTGTCGGGCCCGGGCGTCACGTTTAAACCGAAACCGAGTGAAGGGAAAATCAACCTCTCTGCGGCCCGAGATGGCCTTCTCAAAGTGAATGTGGGGGCTCTCACGGATTTCAATGTTGTTGACGGAATCATGTGCGCCGGCATTCACAACAATACGCTGGTAAAAGAAGGCGACGTAGTTGCAGGCGCCAAGGCTATTCCACTGGTAATCGAACGAGATCTCGTCAACAAGGCTGTCACCATAGCGCAAGATTGTGGGGGTGTTTTCACGGTAAAGGAGCTTTCCCGACTGCGGACCGGACTCATAATCACAGGTCAAGAGGTTTACGAGGGCCTAATCAAAGACAGGTTCGTAGACGCGATAGCGCCCAAACTGAAGGCGTTTAAATGCGAAATAATCAGAACCGCTTTCGCTCCCGACAACGCCGATTTCATCGCCAATACCGTCGAAAGTTATTTAGAGGCCGGAGTCGAGTTGATCATAGCGACCGGAGGCATGTCGGTAGATCCGGATGATGTCACCCGAGCAGGAATCAAAAAGGCCGGTGCGGAGGATTTGCTTTTTGGCACTTCGGTCATGCCCGGGGCCATGCTGCTTTTGGCGCGAATAAAAGGAATCCCGGTAATTGGGGTCCCGGCCTCCGCCATGTTCTTCGGCACAACCGTTTTTGACCTGGTCCTGCCCAGGATTCTTGCGGGAGAAGAGATCTCTCGCCTCGATCTGGCTCAGTTGGCTCATGGCGGGCTGTGCCTCCAGTGCGAAGAATGCCGTTATCCGATTTGTCCCTTCGGAAAATCCGCGTAGTCGAACGCCTATGATCAAAACGCACAGCCGATTTCATCCTCTCCCCGAGAGGAAGCTTGCTGTCAGTACAAATAGCAGAAAGATGCTCCTCAGTTCAGAGTTCTCTCGATTTCCTTTTTCGAACGGCTCTTATTGGGGCTGCCGCTTCCTGACTGCAAGGATTATAGCGGCCTTCCGGCCAATAGATTTATCGCAACTTCATCAGGGAACGGAAATCAGGAGGATAAAGGAATGATCGCTAGAATGATTGGCGCTCTGATGGCACTGAGCTTGACTGTCACCTTAATGATATCTGTGTCAGGCCCAAGGTGTTTTGCACAGGACAGTTTGATGGTTTTTGCCGGAGCGGCGAGCAAGCCACCGACGGAAGAAGCGGCGAAGGCTTTCGAATCCAAAACGGGTGTCAGAGTTGACGTGATCTTCGGTGGATCGGGGTACGTACTTTCGCAAATGATGCTAGGTAAGAAGGGGGACATCTATTTTCCGGGCTCGTCCGATTACATGCAAATCGCAAAAAAGAAGGATGCGATCTTTTCCGAGACTGAAAAAACCATTGTATATCTGGTTCCTGCAATCAATGTCCAGAAAGGAAACCCGAAAAACGTCAAAACCCTCAAAGATCTCACTCGACCCGATCTCAAGGTGGCCATAGCCAACCCCGAAGGAGTATGCGTTGGGGCCTACGCCGTAGAACTCGTCGAAGCGCTTTTCGCGCCTCAAGAGAAAGAGGCTTTTCGGAAGAATCTCATTAACTACACGGAAAGCTGTGGAAAAACCGCTACCGCAATCTCGTTGAAAGCCGCCGACGCTGTTATCGGTTGGAGAGTATTTCACTATTGGGATCCGGAACGCATAGAGACTATCCCGCTTGACAAGTCCCAGGTCATCCGCATCGGATACATCCCCATCGCGGTGGCAAAGTTCACCTCGAACCGACCGATGGCTCAAGAATTCATTGATTTCCTCTTGTCTGAGGACGGCAAGCGTATCTTCAGAAAGTACCATTACTTCATGAGCGCAGATGAGGCGTCGGACTGGATCGGGGAGAAAAAACCGGTCGGAGGAGAGTACGTGGTCCCCAAGGACTGGATCAAGAAATGACCTTTAAGAAGATTTCAATCGCCTGCTCACTCGCCACGTTCGGTCTTTACGCGGTCCTCATTCTGTCCTTGTTCTACTTCTTTCGGACAGAGACGTTGTTGGACACGTTACTCTCCGAAAGAACTCTCTTTTCCATACGGCTAAGTGTTGGCGCCGCTACGATCAGCACTTTCTTGTCCATACTCATTGCCATTCCGTCCGCATTTGCGCTCTCTCGATATGACTTCCCGGGCAAGAGAGCCGTTGACACGATTTTGGAGCTGCCCATGATCGTCTCTCCCGCGGCGCTGGGCGCAATGTTGCTGATCTTCTTCAATAACCCACTCGGCTTGTGGATGCAGGATCACGCTGTCCAGTTCGTGTTCACTTTTTACGGCATTGTCCTGGCTCAATTCGTGACCATCTGCGGGGTGTCAACTCGACTCATAAAGGCTGCGATGGATGAAATACCGGCCCGGTACGAGGCGGTGGCCAGGACTCTCGGAGCGTCTCCAGGCAAAGCCTTTCTTACGATAACCCTCCCATTGAGCAAGAGAGGTATTATAGCAGCGTCCATCTTGTCTTGGGCAAAGGCGTTGGGGGAATTTGGAGCGACCATTACCATAGCTGGGTCGATGGCGATGAAGACCGAGACGCTGCCAATCGCAATATTTATGAGGCTCGCCAGCGCCGAGATAGAAGGAACTGTGGTCTTGATTCTCATACTCGTGTCCATCGGGCTGAGCATTCTCTATGTCGTACGTTTCCTCTCCAGGGGTGCTTCCTATGCTTAAGGTTATGGATCTCTCCGCGAGAGCGGGGAGTTTTGTCCTCAGCAACGTCTCCCTCAAGGTTCCCCCGTCATCGTGCCACGTGATACTCGGCCCCACCGGCAGCGGAAAGACGCTGCTCTTGGAATCCGTCATTGGATTGAGAAAACCGCAAAAGGGAAGGGTCTTTTTGGAGGACAAGGAGATCACCGACCTTCCCATAGACCGACGGGGACTCTCATATGTGCCGCAGGACTTGGCATTGTTTCCTCACATGACCGTGAGACAGAACATACTGTATCCTGTCAGAATTCGAGGCAATAGACAAGATGCTGAGAACGGAATCACACAGGAACTGGTTGACTCTCTGGGGATCAGACACCTTCTGGATCGTTCAATACAAAATCTCAGCGGTGGAGAACGCCAGAGGACGGCTCTTGCAAGGGCGATAGCCTCGGGCTGTAAGTACCTGATATTGGATGAACCGCTCTCAGCTCTTCATGAAAGCCTCAAGAAGGAACTCTGGTACCTTTTGAAAGATTTACAGGGCCGATACGAACTTGCCATGCTGATGGTCACCCACGATCTGGAAGAGGCTTTCTTTCTTGGAGACATCATAAGCATTATTATTGACGGGAGACTTCATCAGCAGGGAAGAAAGAGAGATATCTACAGCCGCCCTCAGAACGTAGAGGTCGCAAGATTCTTGGGAATAGGCAATCTTTTTCGTGCTAGGCCAGGCCCATCTAAGGGAAATTCCTTGTCGGTTTGCTGTGAAGAACTCGGGGCTACCCTGAAGGTGTCAAACCATAACAGCAAACCCGTAGTTGCAGAAGATAATGAATTGGTCGTAGGATCAAGGTCTGAAAATATAGTGATTCTGGCGTCGGGAGAACGTTCGACGAATACAACCAATATCATAGAGGGAACCGTCCTCGATATTTTTGAGACCGGCGATTCATTTACAGTAATAGCGACATGCGGGAATCAATCAAGAAGAGTGGAGATAGCTCTTCGTCACAGTATTTCGTCCACATTGAATCTCGTCAAAGGACAGTCCATTCTCATCCGTCTACCTGAAGAGAATCTCTTTCTGATCGATCCGGCCGTTCCGAAGACAGGTTTCACGGAAAAGATTCCAGCTCAATAAAAGCAACTTCAAGAATAACAGGCAGCCCGGACGTCGGACCGTAATGCCCTCTTTGCGAAGGGCTTTTAGTTGCAGCCTTTGGTGGAACGCTTGGGGATCCACAATTCCGAATTGCCGCCGGCGGGCTTGGCCTTTATTCCTGCGCTCATAGCCTTCCTTTCGACCACCGTAAGCTTCACCCCACTCTTCAAAGTCACCACCTGTCCTGCTGCACGAAGCTGTTCCAGCAGCTCTCCCAGTTGTTCCTCCTCCTGAATCATTAAAAACTTCTCCATCATCTCTTAGGCGCCAAAACCAATGGCCGGATTTTCTTTTGTTTCACAAGCGTCGCTCAGGGCATAGCCAAGAACGGCTGAGCCGCACAATATCAACAGCGCAAGTATTGCGATAAGCTGTTTCATTCTCTTCTCCTTAGTATGTCCGTGACAGGAGGCATTTGGCAGCAAAATTCTTAACTTTTGATGGATGGAAGCGGTCCGGCATTTCCGAAAATCAAGGCCCCCACCAAAATCGGCTAAGATAGTTGTTGACCACACCGACTCTGATCGGTATGCTCGAACCCTTGGAAACAACCACAGAACGCATTGTCATTACTTGTAAAACAGGTAATTACGCCAGGAGATAATTATGAAAGCCCCTTCCAAGGCCATCATAATGCTTTTGTCCTTCTGCATACCCTTCCTCGTTTGCGCCTGCGGGAAAGAACCGCCCAAACGAGTTGTCCGTCCACCTGATGTGACCATAGTCCAGCCCGTGCAGCGCGAGGTCCCCAGGTACCTCGAGTACACCGGGACCACAGCGGCGGTCCAAACAGTGGACATAAGAGCCAGAGTGCCCGGCTTCCTGCAGAAGATGTACTTCGAGCCACGGGCGAAGGTTAAGGTTGGAGATTTGCTTTTTCTCATAGACCCAAGGCAGTACGAAGCAAGCGTCAAGCAGGCTAAGGGCAAGCTGGATGCCCAAAAGGCATCTTCGAAGCTTGCCCAAACGGAACTGCAAATCTCACAACAACTGGAAAGTAAGGAAGCCATTAGCGCTCTGAAACTTGAGAAAAAGGCCGCTGAGCGAGACGTGGCCCAGGCGGATGTTGAATTGGCGGAAGCCGCTCTGGACAGCGCAAAACTCGACCTGGAATGGACTCAAGTGACTTCCCCTATCAAGGGCCGAGTCAGTCGAAACAAGGTTGATATAGGCAATCTCGTTGGAGCCACCGAAAAGACCCTTTTGACTACGGTGGTCGATGATGACCCCATCTATGTTTATTTCAATTTGAGCGAGCTGGATCTTTTGCCGCTATTGCGCCGCATAGCCGAGGACCCTTCGTCGAAGCCGTCGGTTAAGATCCCGGTATATTTGGGCTTGGCTGATGAAACAGGATACCCTCATGAGGGACATTTCGATTTCGCTGAGACTACGGTGGATTCATCCACCGGCACGATCCAGGTTCGGGGGATATTTTCGAATGCCGATGGTCTGTTGATGGCCGGCATGTTCGCACGCGTACGGGTTCCGGTTGAGACAAGACAGGCGCTGCTCATACCTGATATTGCCGTGCAATTCGATCAAGGAGGCAAGTATGTCCTCGCAGTCGATGACAACGATGTCGTTCAACAAAAGCGCATTGAGACCGCCGAACAGGTCGAGGAAATGAGAGTTGTTATCAAAGGTCTTACGCCCAAGGATCGAGTCATCACCACAGGAGCGCTTCGGGCGCGACCAGGTTCCAAGGTTAATGCCACTGCCGCTCCAGCGGAACCGCGGAAATCCGAGCGGACGGTCCCAAGCCAAATCCAAAAGAAGTAAGCGGAGGTCCACAGAATGTTAAGCCGCTTTTTCATCGATCGGCCCATCTTTGCCTCTGTGGTCTCCTTATTAATCATGGTAGCCGGCGCGGTGGCCATTCTTTCGTTACCCGTTTCCCAATTTCCACCGATAGCTCCGCCTATGGTTCAGGTAACCACGTCCTATCCTGGGGCGGATCCGCAGGTAGTAGCCGACACCGTAGCCGCCCCCATCGAGCAGCAGGTCAACGGCGTCGAAAACATGATGTACATGCAGAGTACCAGCGCCCGTGACGGGTCCTACACACTTCGCATAACCTTTGAACTAGGCGCCGATGTAGATATGGCCACAGTGCTCGTTCAAAATCGCGTGAATTGGGCCACAGCGTCTCTGCCATCCGATGTCCAGCGTCAGGGAATTGTCGTAAAGAAAGCCTCCACATCTTTTGTTACGGTTTTGTGTGTCTATTCCCCTGACGGGTCCTATGACGACCTTTTTCTCACTAATTACGTGACTACCACCATAAAGGACCAATTGAGCCGTCTTCACGGAGTCGGTGACCTGCAGATGTTTCCGTCCAAAGACTACAGCATGCGTCTATGGCTCAATCCCAATAAGCTCCAACACAACAGTCTGACCACCACTGATGTAGTCAATGCCCTGAAGAGTCAGAACGTTCAGGTCGCCGCGGGCCGTCTTGGTCAGGAACCGGCCCCGAAGGGACAGAACTTTGATCTCCCTGTAAACATCCTCGGTCGGCTCACTGAAGTTACGCAGTTTGAAGACATCATACTGAAGACGGGGGAAACCGGCAGCGTCGTGCGAGTAAAGGACGTGGGCGGAGTACAGCTAGGCGCAAAGAGCTACGATACCCGTTCGTATTACAACGGAGTTCCTGCGGTTACTCTCATTGTTTACCAGACGCCTGGATCCAATGCGTTGGATGTCGCGGATGTGGTTCACGGCCTTATGGAAAAGTTGAAGAAAGACTTTCCAAAGGGTGTGGATTACAAGACTGTCTACGAAAGTTCCGATTTTGTGCGAGCCTCGATACGAGAAGTGGTGGTCACCTTAATCATAGCTTTTATTTTGGTCTTCATTGTTGTGTTCATCTTCCTCCAGGATTGGCGAGCTACCTTGGTGCCCGCCACGACGGTGCCGGTGTCGATCATTGGGGCCTTTGCCATCATGTACGCGCTGGGGTTCTCCATCAACATGCTGACCCTCTTCGGACTGGTCCTGGCCATCGGTATCGTAGTGGACGACGCCATTGTGGTCGTGGAAAACGTCGACCGCAATATGAGGCAACATGGTCTTGGCGCCAAACAAGCCTCTATCCGTGCAATGGACGAAATCACCGGCGCTATTATAGGGATCACCCTTGTTTTAATGGCGGTGTTTATTCCGGCGTCTTTTTTGCCAGGGATCTCAGGGCAGCTTTACCGGCAGTTCTCGTTGACCATAGCTTTTACCACGCTTCTCAGCGCGGTCAACGCCATGACGCTGAAACCGGTGCAATGCTCGTTATGGCTCCGTCCGCAAGAGGGAGAGAAAAACCTCTTCTTCAGAAAATTCGATGAAGTATTCGGAAAAATCACCGAACAATACACCCGCCTGGTGACCTTTCTGGTCGGCAATATCCCTGTAATGCTGCTCATATGGGCGGTCGCCATAGGCCTGACATACTACGGTTTTAGCAAGGTCCCCACAGGATTTCTCCCGGACGAAGATGACGGTCTCATACTTATTAATGTGCAACTCCCGGATGGCGCCTCTCTTCAGCGAACCGACGCCACCATGAAGCGGGTAATGGATATTCTGAAAGCCACGGACGGTATTGCGCATTTTTCAGTGACACCAGGCAATTCGATTCTGGACGGAACAGGCCCAACTATGGGAAGCGGCTTTGCGTCACTGGAGCCCTGGGATCAACGCCTGAAAAAAGGTAGAAGCAAGCAAGTGATTTCAGCGGAATTAGCTGAAAAGTTTTCACATATTCAGGATGGAATAGTTTTTCCGTTTTCTTTGCCTCCCATTGTGGGTCTCGGACAGAGCGCGGGATGCGAAATGTGGCTCGAAGACCGCAGCGGCGTCGGTCTCTCGAAATTATCCACGGTCGCGCAGGATTTCGTCCAGGCATCCCATTCCGAAGCAACTTTGGCGGCGGTAAACTCCACTTTCAGAGCCAACGCGCCGGCGATTTTCGCGGATGTTGATCGAACCAAAGCGCTCAGCCTCAAGGTTCCCCTCCAGTCTGTCTTCGACACACTGCAAGCGTACCTCGGGTCAACATATGTTAATGACTTCAATGAATTCGGGCGTACCTGGCAAGTAAAGGTACAGGCCGATGCGCAGTTCCGCTCAAGACCGGAGGATATAAAAAACCTCCAGGTCAGAAACTCCGAGGGGCATATGCTGCCTCTTGGAACCTTGATCAAAGCGGATTACTCGTCAAGTCCTCTGCGGATTGACAGGTACAACATGTTTCCGGCCATTCGTGTAATTGGCGAGCCTGCGCCGGGCACGAGCTCAGGGCAGGCGATTCAGGCTATGGAGGCGTTGGCTACGGAGAATCTCCCTCCAGGCGCGGGCTACGAATGGACGGGTGTGGCGTACCAGCAGAAGAAGATAGGCGGTCAGGTTTATCTCGTGTTTGTCTTGGCCGTGCTCATAGTGGTTATGATCCTTGCGGCCCAATATGAGAGCTGGATCGATCCGATTGCGGTGGTTACGGTGGTGCCTTTGGCTGTTCTTGGCGCTGTGATTGGTCTGGGCTTGCGAGGGCTCGACAACAGTCTGTACACCCAGGTCGGCCTGGTGCTCCTGGTGGGACTGTCCGCAAAGAACGCCATACTCGTGGTGGAATTCGCCCGCGAGCGGCAGGCACAGGGCAAGTCAGCTTTGGTAGCCGCTGTTGAAGGAGCGCAACTCCGCTTCAGGGCGATCCTGATGACATCCTTTGCCTTTATCATAGGTGTATTCCCGCTCGTAATCGCCACGGGAGCGGGAGCCGCCGGTAGACAAGCTGTGGGCACGGCAGTCTGCTTTGGAATGTTGGGGGTCACGATGCTCGGCGTGTTCTTCACGCCACCGATGTATGTTCTCATGCAGAAGTTTAAGAGAAAGAGCGCTCGTCCTGATTCGGAAGGAGCGCAAAAGGCGGAACAGTAAATCTGCCGAAAAAAAACATTTCCATAGATCTACAGTCTTAGAAGAGGATGGATTTTGCATTAGCTCCGCAACGAGTCGAGGCCACAAACGCCGATACTCATCATTGAGCCGTTGTGAAGGCTGCTTGCGTCCAGGATGGACGCTCCGATAGTAGGCCGGCGATTCATCGCCGGTGCCAAGAGACACAACTACCCAGAAAGTCCCGTTAGGGACGACTGAGAAGTAATATTTCTTGTAACCACGCTTCAGTCGTCCCGCAGGGACTCAACATCACATTATCGCTCCTCGTTACCCGGCAATGAATTGCCGTGCTACTATCAGTCGCCCCTGTGGGGGCTTTAGCGGAGCAAATGAACAATCCAAAAGAGGAAAATAATGAAGAACCCAGTATTATGCTTGATGTTAGGAGTTATCTGCCTTGGTGTATTCTCCCTCTCGAGCGCTCAGGCACAGCAGAGCGGCGGCAAACCCGTTTCGAGCGCTCCGCCTCGCGAGGTGTGTCGAGCAATAGAAGCGTATGTTGCCAAGGTGGATTCGGCAAAGTCCATTTCGGATAAGACGAAACGAGCGGAGCAATATGCGGAAGCCAAGCAGGACCTCGAAACCGTGCTGAAAAAGCACAATCAAACAGCGCTCCTAGGCAAGGCCCTTGATTACGCGCCGTTCACGGAGCAGGTGGTCACGGCGGAAGCCACAAATCCTAAATTGAATGAATACCTTGAGAAAAGGTCCAAATTGCGTGAAGCGCTCCTGGAGATATGTTCCGGGTACACGACTACCCGATGATAGTGAGCTCCACTGAATTTGCCGAGAGAAAGATTCGCAATGAAAAAGAAGATCCCGAAATTCAATAGCGAAGACGAAGAACGCGATTTTTGGGCAACTCACGACTCCACCGAGTACGTGGACTGGAAAAAAGCAAAGCGAAAAAGATTTCCTAACCTGAAACCATCCACCAGGACAACCTCCATCCGACTTTCGGAATCCATGCTCGACGATCTAAAGATCCTGGCAAGCAAGAGAGATGTTCCTTACCAGTCATTGCTGAAGATTTACTTGGCGGAACGCATCAGACAGGAACTAGGTCACCAATGGTCTCCTGCATTTGAAGATGGATAGGAGACAAATCGTAGAACCATCACGCCGGCGCTGATCAGCAAGGAATACTCGATTCCGATGGCCCAATGCCGCAGACTGAACGACAAAAGCCCATTGACACACACTTGGACTATGCCCAAATAGCATTTATACCGATGCGCGGAGAAGTGGCAAACCATGTGCAGAGGAACTGCGTACACCGGGACGGCAATTAGCCTGGCCGAAGTAAGGGGTACACGTTTCGCTCCTCACCTATCCTGAAGGCGAATCTGTATACAGGGCCACCAAAGGGGGCCCCCGATATGAAACACATTGTAAATAACGTAAAGAAATGGCCCTCGTTTTCCATTGCTTATATTTTGTTAGCTTTTTTGGTCCTCATCATTTTGCAATCGTGGCTGGCGCCAAACGTGGAAAACGTGTCCTATTCGAAATTCAAAAAGTACATCGCCGATGGAAAACTCAACTCGGTCGTGGTTTCCACCAAATTCCTTAAGGGTTATGAAAAAACGGTCGGAGGAGATCAAAAAGAGCCGCTATTTCCAAAAAAGATCTATATGACTCCGGCAGTTCCCGACAAAGACCTGGTAGAATTCCTGGAAAAGCACAACGTTGATATAATTGGGGAGAATGAAAATACTTTCGTTATGACGGTCCTGTCGTGGGTGCTGCCGGCGCTGATTTTCGTGGGAATATGGCTCTGGGCCATGAAAAGGATGGGACAGGGCGCGGGTGGCATCATGACCCTCGGCAAGAACAAAGCCAAAATTGTGGCCCAAACCGATGTGGGGGTCACGTTCAAAGACGTGGCCGGACAGGACGAAGCCATACAAGAATTGGATGAAATCTTGGAGTTTCTCCGGAACCCGGAGCGATTCACCAGTTTGGGCGCAAGAATCCCAAAGGGCATATTGCTGGTCGGGCCTCCCGGAACAGGCAAGACCCTGCTCGCAAAAGCGGTTGCCGGAGAAGCGGGGGTCCCGTTTTTCTCCATTAGCGGGTCGGATTTCATAGAGATGTTCGTGGGTCTGGGAGCAGCCAGAGTGAGGGATCTCTTTGAGCAGGCAAGCAAATTGGCTCCCTGTCTGGTCTTCATTGATGAGCTGGACGCGCTCGGAAAGGCACGGGGCACGGGAACCTACAGTGGCCACGACGAGAGAGAACAAACGCTGAACCAACTCCTGGTGGAGATGGACGGCTTTGAGCCCAACAAAGGTGTTGTCATACTGGCTGCTACAAACCGGCCGGAAATCCTGGATCCTGCGCTCTTGCGGCCGGGAAGATTCGATCGCCACATACTGGTGGATCGGCCGGATCTCAAAGGCAGGCTGGATGTTTTGAAGGTCCATACACGTGGCGTGACCCTAGCCCCTGAGGTTGATTTGGATGTGATTGCGCGGAGGACCCCCGGATTTACAGGCGCGGACCTGGCCAATCTGATTAATGAAGCTGCCCTGTTGGCCGCCCGAAAAAGGAAAACGGAAGTCGGCCCTGTCGAGCTTGAGGAAGCTATCGACAGAATCGTCGCGGGACTGGAGAAGAAAAATCGAATATTGAATGAAAAGGAAAAGAGAACCGTCGCCTATCATGAGACAGGACATGCGTTGGTAGCGGCTTTTCGGCCCACAGCCGAGAAGGTCCATAAAATCTCCATTGTGCCTAGGGGAATAGGAGCTCTCGGCTTTACGCTGCAATTACCCACTGAAGATCGTTACCTGATGTCCAGGCAAGAGCTGCTCGAAAAAATCGACGTGCTCCTGGGCGGGCGCGGCGCGGAACTCACAATTTTTAACGACATCACGACCGGGGCGCAAAACGATCTGCAAAAAGCCACTGACATTGCTCGCAGCATGGTGACGGTATACGGCATGAACGAAAATCTAGGCGCGGTCACGTACCAGCGCCAACCGGGGCCTTACTTGCAGCCCCAGCCAAATCTGTATCCTGTCAAAGAGGTAAGTGAAGAGACCGCTCGTATGATCGATGACGAAGTGAGGCATATAATAGACGCCAGGATGGAAGAAGTCCTGAAAACCCTGCGAGAACACGATGACCTTCTGCACCTGGTCGCCAAACGGCTGTTGGATATCGAGACCATTGAAGCGGAGGAATTCTTGGAACTTATCGGTATGAAACCTCCCGAGGAGGTAGTCTCAAAGGAGGCAAGAGCATAGCAAACGCGAAGGCCGAAGTGCGCTTGTTGACAAAGTATAACCAAGGTTGTACCTTATTGTTATGAAAACAGCTATATCCATACCAGATCCGGTGTTCGAGGCGGCAGAAGAATTTGCGCATAGATTGGGCATGTCCAGAAGCCAGCTATATACTGAAGCAGTGAAAAAATATCTGGAAGAACACAAAAACGAGCGGGTTACAATAAGGCTGAATGAGATCTATTCCAAAGAGCCATCTGGACTAGATCATGTCACTCAGGCGCTTCAATACTCGTCTTTGGCGAAGGATGAATGGTGATCCGAGGCGAGATATGGTGGGCTACTCTGCCCGCTCCTGTGGCATCTGAACCCGGTTATAGACGGCCACTTCTAATTATCCAATCAAACGACTTCAACAAGAGCCGTATAAGGACCATGATAACGGCGGTCATTACTTCAAACCTGCGACTAGCCAACGCGCCGGGGAACGTTTTGCTTCCAAAACAAGAATCGAGCCTTCCTCAAAATTCTGTGGTAAATGTTTCACAATTGATTACCGTGGACAAATCTTTCTTTACTGACAAAGCCGGAAGCGTAAGCGCACACAAATTGAAGGAAGTCGAAGCCGGGATACGCCTTGTTCTTTCCTTGTGAAGGCTTTTCAATTGTCTATTCTTCAAAATAACCCCCGAACGCGGGGATCTTTCTGCTGTGCAATAGCGCCCTACGCTGTACGGGTGCTGGAATTTGCCCATTTCCTACCTTCCGGATGAGCCGAGAGAGAGCCACTTTTCCAGCTTCTGTTGCGGCTTGACCGCATCCGCTTTCATTTTCCTATTGACATCAGAATTTAGGCTAGGTAAGGTCGGCAACTTCTGCCCGCCCGCCTGTGAAACCGGCATTGGTTGCCGATCTACTCACGGCCGGTTTTATCGGTGGAATGGGGGGACACAGATAGGTTATCCGTCCCGTGTAAGGAGGTTGCCGCAAGTGAAAGGCGCCGGAAATCACATGGCAGTGTGGGTAAATTCTCAAATTGGAGTTGAATGGAGATATGAGGAAGTTTTTGCTTGTGATTCTGGTATTAGTTACAGCCTGCTATGCCGATGCGCGCACCATCGAGGAAAACATCCTGGTCCGTTACCCCCTCGTCCTGGAAAGACTTCAGGAAGAAGGCTTTCACGGGCCGTTCTGTGAAGAAGTCGCTCGTTTCGCTGTGCTTCGGCAGATTATTGAAGACGGCCCCTCCAGGGAGCACTCGGTGAGTATGGTAGGAATGTCCCCCGGTGGAATGAATAAAGAGGTCATGAACCATCTGGGATTGATTCCGGGAAACGAGAACCACCACGGCCTTGTTTTGAAAACAGTAGGCACAAACGACGGCCAGCGGTGTTACGCGATTTACGGCCCCAGGGCGGACGTGACCTCCACGGTCGCTATCGCCCTGTTGTGGGACAAATATGTTAATGAAATGCCCAGTTTCAAACTCGAAGAAAGACTTGCGTGGAACCAATCAAAGGCTATTTCGGAAAAGCTGGCGAAAGGTGAGACCAGTCACGAGGCTGGGCGTGCTGTTCTTACCAGCCTGTCAGGCGAAACCAGAAAGGTCCTTGCCAAGGCGAATCGGATGTACGGCTCCCTCGCGGCCGCGCAGATCCAGCAGATGGTGAGCGATATGGGACCGCTATTCGAACTGGCGACACCTCCGGGTCTCAAACCTTAGCAGCCTCACCTTTTGAAGAAACTAGCGCGGAGGTCCTGACAATCCCCGGCGTTCTCCCTGCAAGAGACGCCAGGGGATTTACCCGCCACTAAGCGCTAGGCAGAAACACCCTCTGATCTGAAACAAATCCGCAATAAATATCTGTAAATATTTCTTGATCGATTACTCTTGATGAATCTCTGAACTTAGAGGATGTTGAAGCAGGCACATGTCGTATGCTTTACTGGGAAATATCGGGCCATGGGAAAGAGGTCAGTGGAAGGAATCATTCTAGCCGCGGGATTGTCCACCAGAATGGGACACCAAAAGCTCTTGATAGAAGTTGGAGGTATTCCCGTCATACGGAGAGTAGTGAGCGCCGCCGTGGAATCCTGCCTTAGCCGACTCATACTGGTCACCGGTCCTTCAAATTCCGAGTTGTTGCACTCGCTTGGGCCTGACGCCAAACACGAGCGCGTGTTGATTGCCGTCAATGATCATCCTGAAGAAGGAATGTCTTCATCACTAAAAACGGGGATGATGTTGCTGACAAAAGAAACGTTAGGGGTGATGCTGATTCTCGGTGACCAACCATTCCTGACTTCTGCAATAATCAATAGGCTGTTGGACGAATTCCACAAGCAAACAGATCGCATTCTCGCGCCGCTTATTCAAGGCCGTAGATCCAACCCTGTAATTTTTCCTGCCGATCTCTTTCCGGAGCTGGAGATGGTCACTGGAGACGCCGGCGGTAGGTCTGTTTTGCAACGCCATGCCGCTAGGGTTGTTGGAATTGAAATGGGTGGTTACTATAATGACATTGACCTTGATACTGCGGATGATTTGCAGCGCATCCGGATCTTGACGCAAGACGTCGAAATTACGTGACTATGAAAATTCGTCTCGCAAAAACAGCGGGGTTCTGCATGGGTGTGCGTCGAGCGGTGGACATGGTTCTGGACCTCCAACGCAGCGACACACCCCTTCCCATATCGACTTACGGACCCTTGATCCACAATCCTCAGACATTGGAACTGCTCCGTTCCAGAGGCATCCAAGAGGCAAAGTCACTGGAGGACCTTACCCAAGGGACTGTGGTAATACGGGCCCACGGGATTTCACCCGCAGAGAAAGAAATTCTGGAAAGCAAAGGTGTTAAGATCATAGACGCCACATGTCCTCGGGTGGCGCGAGTTCAAGCAGTGATACGAAAACACGCGGCCCAGGGGCATTTCTGTGTGATTGTAGGAGATGAAGATCATCCCGAAGTGCGTGGATTGATGGGTTTCGCATCCGCCGGGGGATTGGTGGTTTCATCTGCGGCGAACCGCTCGTTCTGCGACGCGGTTCCTCATGAACGTGAAATTTGTGTAGTGGCCCAGACGACTCAGGAAACCGGGACGTTTGAGAAAGTAGTGGAGCTTCTCAAAAGCCGTTTTGCTCGGATTCATGTCCACAATACAATTTGCGATTCTACAAAAAGGCGCCAGTCGGAAGTGAGTCGTTTGGCGGGTGAGGTGGACACGATCTTGGTAGTTGGCGGAAAGGGATCAGGAAACACGCGCCGGTTGGTCAAAGTCGCCGAAGCGAAGGGGGTCAAAGCCCTGCACGTGGAAACTTATGAAGACATCCCGGCAGAGATGATTGCGGCTTCAGATGTCATAGGCGTGACCGCGGGAGCCAGCACGCCAAATTGGCAGATCCGCGGGGTCATGGACAGGCTCAAAGAGATCAGTATGGCTCGCCGCTCGGGCCCGCTGAAAAGCCTCAGGCGCGCGTGTGACATAGCAGTGATGACCTACTGCGTGGCCGGACTGGCCGGCGCAGGCATAACCGCGGCCTGCCTTGCTCTTCAGGGTCGTCAGGTGACTTGGTTGCCGTTGGCGGTAACGATGCTCTTTGTCTTTTCAATGCACCTGATTAATCGGATTCAGGAGCGGTCGGGGGCAGTACGGTTCAACACACCGGAAGTGGCCGCGTTTTACGCGCGTCACCGGACCATATTGACAACCTTGGCCGCGCTCGCATCTCTCGCTGCGATAATATTCAGCTATATGGTCAGCCTCCATTCTTGTCTCTTGATGACAGCTATGCTGCTCGCCGGCCGACTCTACACGCTGCCGTTATTTTCCGGATCTGCCGCTCCACGAGTGAGATGGCGAAGCCTGAAAGACTTGCCTGGGTCCAAAACACCTCTTGTGGCTCTTGGATGGGGAGTTTGCGCTTCAATACTGCCGATCATCGGTTCTCACGAGACTGCTTCGTTACGGGCGGTCGCTGTGGCATTTTGTTTTGCCGCAGGGATGGTCTTCTGGAGGACGGCCTTGTCTGATTTGCTCGATCTTCAAGGAGATCGCATAATGGGTCGAGAGACGATTCCTATCCTGATAGGTGTCCAACAGACCGGAAGGCTTTTGCAGTCATTATTGATTTTTATCGCCCTGCTGCTTGGCATCGCCGCCTCCTCCGGAGTGATATCCACCATGGGCTTTTGGCTAATCCCGGCGCCGCTCGCGTTTGGTATGTTCTATATTGTGTATCGAAAACGACGCCTGGTTGATCGATTATTGTTTGAGGGGATGTTGGACATAAATTTGTTTGTTGCCGGCCTAATTTCAGTGGTTTACAGTTCGTGGTGAAGGCCGGGAATTTTTTGTTGACAGCAGGTGGCAAGTGTGTTAAAAAAAATAGTTTTATGGAGTCCCTTGCTGGCGTAGCTCAACCGGTAGAGCAGCTGATTTGTAATCAGCAGGTTGCGGGTTCGAGTCCCATCGCCAGCTCCAAGTGTGGAGGGGTTCCCGAGTGGCCAAAGGGGGCAGACTGTAAATCTGTTGGCTCAGCCTTCGGAGGTTCAAATCCTCCCCCCTCCACCACGTAGCCGGGCAGAATGATGGCTCGAATGTGTCGCGGGAATAGCTCAGTTGGTAGAGCGTCAGCCTTCCAAGCTGAATGTCGCGGGTTCGAATCCCGTTTCCCGCTCCAAGTAAATATTCGACACCGTAACCTCGGTGATCGGAAAAACGGTTTGGGGTGACGGCCGTAGTTGCCCACGTAGCTCAGTAGGTAGAGCACTTCCTTGGTAAGGAAGAGGTTCACCGGTTCGATCCCGGTCGTGGGCTCCAGAAAATAATAGCTACCGTAGGCATTCAGATACCCGCCTGCGGAAAATGGACCTGGATTTAATCCGCCGTAATCCTAAGGAGGAGCCCATGGGCAAGGCGAAGTTTGAGCGAACGAAGCCGCATGTGAATGTAGGGACGATAGGCCACATAGATCATGGCAAGACGACGTTGACAGCGGCGATAACGAAGGTATTGGCGAA
>Ga0172371_10000308_pt1 | contig 73949 bp, 64 predicted proteins | sample Lak12m_FD_114543 | JGI IMG/M metagenome (GOLD analysis project Ga0172371, IMG submission 114543) | Freshwater microbial communities from Kabuno Bay, South-Kivu, Congo - kab_022012_12m | ecosystem: Environmental > Aquatic > Freshwater > Lake | place: Democratic Republic of the Congo: South-Kivu...
CCCTGGGATGAATGCGTACGATTATCCCGCGAGGTTGGCAAAATTGTCGAAGAGAATTTTGCCATATATAGCCGAGCAGGGATTATACAGAAACCCCGGGCTTTAGCCCGGGGAGATTTCATTAAACGTTTATCCGGGAACTACGGCTTTGCCCGGAAATATTGAGAAAATGATTGACGAATAGGGCGATTCATATAACAATAACAGCACTTATAAATTCGTATTGCGATATGCGTATTGAGTATTGCGTCAGAATCATTTTTTCGCACGACGCAGTACGCAGCCCGCAATACGCGTAACGAATTGAGAAGGAGGAAATGAAATCATGGCAACGCCACTGGAAAAATGGGTTGAAGAACAAGCCGCATTAACGCAGCCGAAACGCGTGTATTGGTGTGACGGCTCTGAAGAAGAGTGCCGTAAGCTTATCGATATCGGGATGAAAGAAGAGAAGATCGGAGATACGCCGGTTTTTTCTTCTTTGAATCACGACGTTTGGCCGAACGCGTATTATCATCGCAGCCATCCGACTGATGTGGCGCGGACCGAGCATTTGACTTTTGTTTGTCATCCTGATAAAGAAGCCGCCGGACCGAATAATAACTGGATGCATCCGGACGAAGCGAAAGAAAAGATGACCCAATTATCAAAGGGGTGCATGCGCGGCCGGACCATGTATGTATTACCGTATATGATGGGGCATCCGGATTCTCCTTACGCGAAGGCGTGTGTTCAGATAACCGATATTTCCTATGTCGCGGTCAGTATGCGGATCATGACCCGTATGACGAAAAAAGTCGTCGAGAAGATCGGCAAGAGCAAACATTTTGTGCGCGGATTTCATTCCGTCGGCGATTTTGATCCGAATAAGAGATATATCATGCATTTCCCGGCCGAGCAATTTGTCTGGAGCATCGGTTCCGGTTATGGCGGTAACGCGCTCTTAGGCAAGAAGTGCTTCGCGTTGCGGATCGCTTCATGGTTGGGATATCAGGAAGGTTGGCTTGCCGAGCATATGGTCATTTTAGGGGTTGAAGATCCTCAGGGAAAGGTCACCTATATTACCGCGGCAATGCCTTCAGCCTGCGGCAAGACCAATTTAGCGATGCTTGAATCCGCGTTACCCGGTTACAAGATCTGGACTCTCGGCGATGATATCGCCTGGCTGAACGTCGGGCCTGACGGCCGGCTCTACGCCATTAATCCGGAGTCGGGATTCTTTGGCGTCGCGCCGGGCACATCATTAAAGACGAATCCGAACATGATCAGAACGTTGAAAGGGAATAAATTCTATCCCACGCTTTTTACGAACACGGCGCTTGATACCGACACGAATCAGCCGTGGTGGGAGGGCCTTGACGGCGACGTTCCACGGCATGTGACCGATTGGCAGGGGAAACCCTGGGATCCGGCAAAGGATACAAAAGCCGCGCATCCGAATTCACGTTTTACGGTTTCTATTTACAACTGTCCGATGCTGTCCAAAGAATATGATAATCCAAAAGGGGTCCCGATATCGGCCATACTTCTTGGCGGCAGAAGGACAAAATTGATCCCATTAGTTGCCGAAGCGTTCGATTGGCAGCATGGCGTATTTTTGGGCGCAAGGACCGGGTCAGAAACCACCGCAGCGGCAACGCATCAAGTCGGGACATTGCGTAGAGACCCTATGTCGATGTTGCCGTTCTGTGGATATAACATGGGCGATTATTTTAAACATTGGCTGTCGGTGGGGAAAAGGATGACGAACCCGCCCAAGATATTTACCGTGAACTGGTTCAGAGCGGATGATAATGGAAAGTTTATCTGGCCGGGTTTTGGCGAGAATATCCGGGTCCTTAAGTGGATAATCGATCGCGTCAACAACCGCGCGAGCGCCAAAGAGACTCCTTTGGGGAATGTCCCTTTCCTGCAAGATCTGGATATGACCGGATTAGACATTCCGAAAGAGAGAATGGAGATGCTTTTCGCGGTCAATCCTGCGGAATGGAAGCCGGAATTGGCCGATATTCAGAAATATCTCAGTCAATTCGGCAGTCGTCTGCCCAAGGAAATACAGGATGAGTATAAGAAGCTGGAGAAGAGTCTTAAATAATAGATACATGATGCAGGGTGCTAGTGCGTGTAACATTAATTCTTACCATTGTTATAGCGTATAGGAGTAATGTTACAGGCACTTGTACAACGTACGACTATTAATACTATTGGCAACGTTTGCCAGATGCATGATACTTTTATTTTGTATCCGGCATTTTGTATTGGTAAGATTCACTCTTGAAATAGCGGAGATTTAATCAATCCATATATTCAAAGCTGCAGTATATCTGTGATCATCTGCTTCTATTTGTGATAATCCGAGTATAAAAAAATTAAAAAAATATTCTTGACGAAGAGGGTGGTTTGTATATAATTAGCACTCTGAAGTCAAGAGTGCTAATTAAGGCTAACTTACATTGTTCGTTTAGCAGAAGCCCCGCGTAGGGGGAAAACACGATAAACGAATATAACAACGCAAAAAAGGAGGTGCTAATATGAGCAGTATACAACCATTGGGAGACAGAGTATTGATCAAGGCTTTGGAGGCGGAAGAGAAAACTAAGTCAGGCATCGTTATTCCTGACACTGCTAAAGAAAAGCCTCAAGAGGGCGAAGTTATCGCAGTCGGAAAAGGCCGGATGGCTGATGACGGTAAGATCGTCGCGCTTGAAGTCAAGAAAGGCGATCGCGTTTTGTACGGGAAATATACCGGCACGGAAGTGACGACAAAAGAAGGCGATGAGTACTTGATCATGAAAGAAGACGATATTTTGGCGATTATCAGCAAAAAGTAATACAACGGCGATTGCACGGATCTTTTGGGGACCTTATCAGTGTAATCATAATAATTAAGGAGGCAGGAATATGGCAAAACAACTGGCGTTTAACGAAGAAGCGCGCCGCAGCATCTTAAAAGGTGTTGAGCTGATCGCGAAAGCGGTAAAAGTAACATTAGGCCCGAAGGGCCGTAATGTCGTTATTGAGAAAAAGTTCGGTTCATCGACGATCACGAAAGACGGTGTTACCGTTGCGAAGGAAGTCGAATTAGAAGATCCTTATGAGAATATCGGCGCTCAGCTGATAAAAGAAGTCGCTGAGAAGACATCGGATCTCGCCGGTGATGGAACAACGACCGCGACGGTCTTGGCAGAAGCTATTTACAAAGAAGGCTTAAAGAATGTCGCCGCGGGTGCTAATCCGATGGAATTAAAAAGAGGGATCGATCGGGCAGTCGAAGAAGTCGTTAAAGAATTAAAGAAATTATCCAAGCAGGTAAAAGATAAGAAAGAGATCGCGCAGGTCGCGACGATCGCGGCGAACTGCGATAGCGCTATCGGGTTACTTATTGCCGATGCTATGGAAAAGGTCGGTAAAGACGGCGTTATTACGGTTGAAGAAGCAAAGTCGACCGCGACAACGTTGGATGTCGTCGAAGGCATGCAGTTTGATCAGGGATATTTATCCCCGTATTTCGTGACGGATTCAGACCGGATGGAATGCGTTTTGGAAGAACCGTTCATTTTGATTTATGAGAAAAAGGTCTCGAACTTAAAAGACCTTTTGCCGTTGCTTGAGAAGATCGCCAGAAGCAGCAAACCGCTGGTGATCGTCGCTGAAGACGTTGAAGGCGAAGCCTTGGCAACCTTGGTCGTCAATAAGATCCGTGGGACGCTTTCTTGCTGCGCGGTCAAAGCTCCGGGTTATGGTGACAGAAGAAAAGCGATGTTGGAAGATATCGCGACTCTGACCGGCGGAAAGGCCATTACCGAAGACCTGGGTTTAAAGCTTGAGAATATTAAGCTTGAAGACCTCGGCAGAGCAAAGAGAGTCCGTGTTGATAAGGAAAATTCTACTATTGTCGAAGGGGCAGGCAAAACGAATGATATCAATGCCCGTATTTCTCAGATCAAGCACCAGATCGAGGACACCGATTCAGATTATGACCGCGAGAAGCTCCAGGAAAGACTGGCAAAATTAGCGGGCGGCGTAGCAGTTATCAACGTGGGCGCGGCAACCGAGACTGAAATGAAAGAAAAGAAAGCCCGTGTTGAAGACGCATTGCACGCGACCAGGGCAGCAGTCGAAGAGGGTATTATCCCGGGTGGTGAAGTCGGTTTGATCCGTTGCATTCCAGCTTTGAGTAAGCTTAAACTGGAAGGTGATGAGCAGGTCGGCGTAAATATTATCCGTCGGGCAATCGAAGAACCGCTTCGTCAGTTGGTCGCCAATGCCGGATTAGAAGGTTCTGTTATCGTCGAGAAGATCAAATCCGAGAAGGCAACTGTCGGGTATGACGTATCAAAAGGCGAATACACAGACATGGTTGAAGCAGGCGTTATCGATCCGACTAAGGTCGCGCGTACCGCGTTGCAGAATGCCGCGTCTATCGCATCATTGTTGTTAACAACCGAGTGTGTTATCGCGGACAAGCCTGAGAAGGAAAAGGCAGCTGCTATGCCACCAATGGGCGGCGGCGGAGGCTATCCAGGCGGAGGAATGTACTAGTGCATTGTTACATTAATTTTATCGGTATTCTTTCAGATAAAATTAATGTTTACATGCACTTGTGCCGCGAACCATTATTAACAAGTGGGAACCCTCCCCGAAGCATTTTTGCTGAGAGGGATTGAGTAGACGCGGTACTAAGTAAGGAATTCCGGCCATAGCGCCGAGGTTGTATACAAGAAGGGCTTAGCACTTTGTGCTAAGCCCTTCTTCTTTTGCTTCTTGTATCATAGCAGAAAGCTGTTACAATTTTATTGCCTGGATAATGTTTGCAAGGCAAACATTATCCGTCCGGCTGTGCACGGGTCGACTCCCGTTTTCTGATATTCAATAGATTGTTGATCGGGACGTCACCCGTTGGGTTCCAGCGATAAAATCGATAGATTTTCTGGAGCTCGTAAGAGCGACGAACCTCTTAAGGTATCACAGCATTTTATGGGTCAGGTTTAGGAAAGGAGTATAGCTAACGATGAGCAAGTCGGATTATAAAGAGTATTTGGCGACATTGAACCAGATCAGTAAGGCGATCACGTCGGACCTCTATTTGGAGGATATTTTGAAACTGGTCGTCAGCCTGACCGCTTCCGTCATGAAAGCGAAGATCTGCGCGTTGTGGTTGCTTGATGAAAAGACCAAAGAACTGAAGATCCGCGCCACGCAGGCGATGAGCCGGGAGTATCTAAAAGAGCGCAGCATTAAGCTGGGTGAAGGGATCGTCGGATTGGTCGCTCAGGAAAAGATGCCGATCGCGATTGTCGATGTCTTAAAAGATAAACGTTATAAAGAGAAGGAACTGGCAAAAAAAGAGGGACTGGTTTCCATGTTGAGCGTCCCCATGTTGGTAAAGAACAGAGTCATCGGCGTGGTCAATTGCTACACGACAGAACCCTACACGTTCACGGAACATGATATTCAGTTGTTAAGCACCGTGGCTGACCAGGCCGCAGTCGCGATTGAAAATACCGAATTGATGGTCAAGACAACGGTCATCCAGGAAGAGCTTGAAACGAGAAAAAAGGTCGAGAGGGCAAAAGGGCTGTTGATGAGAGAACAGAAGATCACGGAAGAGGATGCGTATAATCTTTTGCGGAAGTCCAGCATGGATAAGAGGCTGCCGATGAAAGATATTGCCGACGCGATCATTTTGGCTTTTGATATTAAAGGACCGCGACGTTAGGATTGGTATTAGTTATGTTTCTTTATGTTCCGCGTATTAATTTCCAATTACCAATGATCAATATCCAATAAATTTCCAATACCCAATTACTAATTAATGCCGGAAATAAAAACAATGGATTTATGGCTGTTTATTGGAAATTGGTGATTGATCATTGATTGGTAGTATTGATAATTGAACATTGGTAATTTTAAAGGGAATTTTAAGAAACCTATCAAATAAAAAGGAGGTTGCTATGGACTTCAAGGAAACCATCGATAAGATGTGGCCGGTAACGAAGAAAGAGTTGGAAAAAGCAATCGATAACGCCAAGGATCTCCTCAGCAAGGGAGAAGAGTCTTTGAAGACCATGTCTGATAAGAGCGTGGCGACGATGAAACAGGTGACCTTGTCATTAAAGAGAGAACAGGTATGTTTCGAATTGGGAAGAGCCGTCGCTGCGACGCCGATCGCGAAATGGAAGACCTCTAAAAAGATCGCCGGTTTTCTCAAAGAGATCAAGACGATCGATCAGGGTATCAAGAAGATCAAATAGCGAACCGGGTTTTTGAATTTCCTGCTTTGCCGTTCTACCGCAGATGCGTGGGAACACGCTGTTGCAAAACGATATATTTCAAATAGCGGGTTGATTCCGGTACGACAAAATTATGAACTACCATAATCTTGGTTCAAGCAGTGTGGCTATTCCTCAGTTTATCGTCGGAAGCTGGGCTTTCGGCGGCGATGCCTGGTGGGGGACGCAGGATGACGCAGATTCCGTCTCCGTCATGCGCGCCGCGCTTGCTGAAGGGATAACTACCTTCGATACTGCTCCGGTCTATGGCAAAGGCCATTCCGAAGAGGTCATCGGTTCGTATCTTGCTGAACGGGGCATTCGCGCGCAAGCCGTATTGGCGACGAAACTCGGGTTAAGCTGGAATAGTACCGGCCGGATCGACCATGATCTTTCGCAAAAGCGGATGCTGCAGGAGATCGAGGAATCCCGCGGGCGATTACGAACGGATTACCTTGACCTGTATCAGGTGCACTGGCCTGATCCGAAGTCGCCGGTCGCCGCCGTCGCGGAAACGATGAACCGTTTTTATCAGCAGCATTTGATACGCGCCATCGGCGTGAGTAATTTTTCTATCGAACAGCTTGAGGAATTTATACGGCACGCGCCGCTGCATTGTTTACAGTCTCCCTATAACATGTTCAATCGCGACTTGGAATCCGAGATCGTCCCGTTTTGCCGTCAGAAGAATATCGCATTGATCGTGTATGTCCCCTTGTGCAGCGGGGTCCTTACCGGTAAATTCTTTTTCGGAGAAAAGGTCCCGCAGGATATCTGCCGCCGTAAGCATAAGGAACTGGGGCGGGAGCGGTTTCATAGTAACAAGAACACCGTGCAACAGTTAAAGTCAATCGCGGATACCTATCACAAAAGTCTGGCTCAATTAGTCTTATGTTGGACGGCGATGCAGGAAGGCGTAACCGGAGTGATCGTCGGCTGCCGTAACGAGCGGCAATTCAAAGAAAATCTGGGTGGTTTTAACTGGCAGATCTCTTCCGCGGATTTAGAGGCTATCGGAGAGATCCTTGATCAGAGAGAACAATCCCTATCGTGATTCCTTCCTTGAGGGTCTAATCCCCGGCCTTTTTCAGCGATACTTTCCATATCTTCTCATAATAGAACTGAGGATCGATTTCAGCCTGATGGAAATCTTCCGCCAGATATTTTCCCTGGTAGCCCATGGTAAAGGCGGCGGAAAACATTCTTTTGAGGCGGTCTTCGGTGTCGTAACTGAAGGCGGACGCGACGATATATACCGGGACGTTCTTTTTTAATGCGGCCGTGATCCTGTCGATGAAGTCTTTAGCTGCCTGAGGGGCCTTCTCCGATTCGTTTACCGGGACGATCATTGTCTTTCTTCGCGCGTAATACTCAATAAATCCGGCGGTGTCCGCAGCGATGATCGAGGCGTTATCTTCGGTCAGTCTGTGTATGAAGGCTGAACTTTCCTTCATCCCGTTATAGCGATGGCGCGCGGCCAGAAGCGGACACATAAAGACGGCCATTGAGAGCATGCAGTATCCGACGAACCCATAGCGCAGGAACGACGGGACTTTTTCAATCGCGTTCAGGTAATACGCGGAAAAGATGACCGCGGGGATCACGGATAGCTCAAGGTATCGCGGCGCATAGGTGGTCGTGTTTGCCAGATAAAAGAAACTGCATATCCATACGAGCAAGAGTGTCAATGTCGAATAGTTCCGATCTGTCGCCATCCGGTAGATACCTAAAGGAAGCAGAGGGAACCACGGCATGGGCATGCTCCGGAAGAGATCGCCCAGGGCTTCCCACAGGTAATCACCGCGGAATATCCAATGTGTCGCTGCATGGTTTTCGGTCAAAAGGGCGTCAGCGAGCGATTTTCCTAAATACAGTTTCAGTAATAAGAGAAACAGGGCGAGCCAGAGGCCGGCGCTGAAGAAAAACAACTGCTTGGATCTTGTTTCTTCAAAAAAAGCGATGCGGAAAGGCCGCCGCGTAATACGGGCCCGAACAGCGGCTAAAAAGAACACCGGAGCAAGGATAAGCATGGATTCTCTGACGGTGATCGAACAAAGATAGAGCAGCGACGCGTTGCCGGCCAGCCTGAGTGATTGACGGCTGATCCCGCGGGATTGAGCGGTCAACGCTGCGAGAAACAAAAAGACGCTTAATCCATGTTCTTTCCCGTACGTATCCGGTGAGAAATAGAACGGGATGAAAGATAAAAGCAGCGCGGAAAAAAGCGCGGTCCGGCGATTGCCGGTATATTCCTTGACCAGGAAGAAAAGCATGACGATCGACGCCGCGTGAAAGAAGATGCTGCATAACCGCACGGGCAGATCAGCGTTCTTTCCGGCTATCAGAAAAGGCAGGGAAAAGAGAAAATTAACGACTACTGAACCGTATCTTCCTCGAAATGACGGTTGTAACGCCGCGGTCGCGTAGGTTTTCTCAACTGCTTGAGCGATAAAGACGCTGTCTGAATGGAATAAGCCCTGATTAATAAAGAGAAGGCCGCTGAGGAAGTTGAGAAGGAAGAGAAAACCGATGATCGCTGCCGTTTGCTTTCGGCTGGTAGCTGTTGTCGATCGTTGTATTGATTGAGAGGCGTTCATTGTCTATAGAGTAAAGAAAATTCGTTAGCTCGTAAGCTGGTGAGCTCGCGTTACCCTTACGAGCATACGAGCTTAAGAGTTTTCTAACTGACGAATAAGGATAGTGCGCTGTTACATTAACTTTTACCAGTGCCGTTTCAGTAAAAATTGATTTCTACAGGCACTTGTACCGCGAACCACGAGTAACAATTAAGTCGATGCGGTACTATTATACATGCCGAGTTAGTCCAAGAGAAGCCCATTAGTTCAGCAATTTGTGAGTTTTTTCTATATTTTCGAGCAAATGAGCTGGCCGGCTCAACGAGCTAAATACGTAATCTTTGGTTGCGTTTAGTCCAGAATCTGAGATAATCACATATGCCTATGCAAGTACCATTCCTTGATCTTCCTAAAGAATTCAAGTTATACGAAAAAGCGGCCTACGCGGCGTTTAAAAAGCTCTGCGGAACCCAGCAGTGGATATTGTCCAAAGAGGTCGAGGCGTTTGAACAGCGCGTTGCAGCTTTTATTCGCGTGCCGCACGCGTTAGGCGTCTCCTCCGGGACCGATGCCCTGGTATTGGCGTTGCGCAGTATTGCCATTCATCGTTATAAGAAGCAGTTCTTCAGCAAGGATGACGAGATCTTGGTCCCTTCGTTTACCTTTGTCGCATCCGCGGAGAGTATTATCCGCGCCGGCGGAATACCGGTATTTGTCGATGTCGGGTACGATTCGTATACGATGTCACCGGAAGCGATCGAACGCTCGATCACCGCGAAAACCCGCGGGATCATCGTCGTGCATTTGTACGGGTTGGCTTGCGATATGCGCCGGATCATGCAGATCGCGCATAAGCATGATCTTTTCGTCGTTGAAGATTGCGCCCAAAGTTTCGGCGCGCGGTCCGCGGACGGCAAGATGACCGGATCGATCGGTGATTGCGGCTGCTTTAGTTTCTTTCCGACGAAGAACCTGGGAGCCTTCGGCGACGCCGGGATGATCACTGCCACGGACGGGAAAATATATAAGATACTGCGCGCTTTGCGCAACCACGGCGGTGAAGATAAATATAACATCGATTATATCGGATACAACGCGCGGCTGGACGCTCTCCAAGCCGAGGTGTTAAGCATTAAACTGCGTTTATTGCAGAAGTTTTTGGCGAATCGTAAGAAGATCGCCGGATGGTATACGCAGGGATTAAGCGACGTGCGCGGGAATATTTCGACCCCGGTCTATGCCGCGGAACATACGTTTAATCAATATACGATCAAAGTCCTTGGATGTAAACGGGACGCGCTGGCGCAGTATTTGAAAGAGAACGGGATCACCACGCAGGTCTATTACCCGGTTGCCTTACATACGATGAAAGTCTTTAAACCTTTCGCTAAAGCCGCGGGCTTGGCCGTGACGGAGCAGTTACGCGACACCGTTTTAAGCCTGCCGGTACATCCGCTTCTTACCAGATCCGAAGTGGCGTATGTCATACGCCATATTAAACAGTTCTTCTCAAAACGGTAGCATATCTATAAAGACATGACCTGTTCCCGGAACGTCGCAAAAAACTTTTGGGATTTTTATCTGGTAAAGTGGGGTTGCAGGAAAAAAGCCGCTCTGGTGCTGAATACCCGGCCTGACCGCTTGTCTTTGGATATGACCCGTTCGGAATACGTATCGGCAAAGAGCCTGTTTAAACTGCTTTTCCGGTTGATCGCCGCGCGGCGGTTTCAATACCGGAGTTCTCCGGCGGCCATGACCATTGTCAGCGAAGACCGTACGACCGCCCGGCAATTTACTTTTGATCTGCGTTCGCTGGAAACGATAGAAAAGGCTTTGCGTGTCTGCCGCACTATTGAAGAGTATGACCGGGAATTTTTTAAGATAACGCTTCCTTCGGATATTTCATTCTTTATCAGAAAACACGTCTCCTCGGACATTCATGTCATTGAAGAAAATTTTCAGCAGCAGCAATATTCTTTTCTGTATCCGTATCTGCGCGGTGCCGTGGTCATGGATATCGGCGCGAACATCGGCGATACCGCGATATTGTTCTGTACGCGGCAGGCCGAACGGGTGCTCGCGTATGAGCCGCATCCGTTCTTCGCGGAATTATTCTGGCGCAACGTGCAATTAAATAAGCTGGAACAGAAAGTGACCTTGTTTCGGGAAGGAGTCGGCGATCAGGCCGCGTCCATTACCCTCAAAGACGATGCTTCGGCCGGCCCGACCGGTACTTTTGGTTTTAAAGAATCGCATACTGCCGCGGCGACGACGATCAAAGTTGTTCCGTTGTCACGTGTGTTGGCAGTCGTGCCCCGCGTGGATGTCCTTAAAATGGATTGCGAGGGCGCGGAATTTCCCGCGATACTCTCCTGTCCGGCAGAGTTGTTGCGAAAAGTCGGCGTGATGGGCATAGAATACCATAAAGAACCGGTTTCGCTTATTCAATACCTTCAGGAGGCGGGATTCCGGGTGACTATTCAAAAACAGCAGGTATATTCGGACCGTTTCCTGGGATTATTGTGCGCGGTGAAACAATAAACATGAATACGCATAGTCTGTCTGCTGCCAGTGTCAGAACGTTTAACCGGAATAAGCGCGCCGTTCAGGAATCGGATGTGCTTGATTTCTTTGTCCAGAATAAATTCCCCTATGATACCCGGGTTTTTTTTATACAGCATTTGATGCCCTATGTCGGTTTTTATCCATGGTGTACCGGTAAGCGGGTACTTGAAATCGGCGTGGGAGACGGCTTCGGCTGTTATTTTCTTTCCCGGGCCGCGTCAGTCGTCGGCGTGGACTTTGAATATAGCCGGTGGGTTTCTTTGAAAAAATATAATACTGCCGGACGGAAGCCCATGCATTTTGTCAATGCCGATGCTTTATCTTTGCCTTTTCCCGCGGGAAGTTTCGACCGGGTCATCACTTGCCAGGTCATTGAACATATCCCGGCCGGCCGGCTTGATCAGTTTCTTTCCGAGATAAAACGGGTACTGACCCCGGACGGCCTTGCTCTTATCGTGACCTTGAACGTACAGCATAATGTGAAGAATCAGAATACCTACGAAAAGTTTCATGAACATGATAAGGAATTTAATCATGATGAATTTCAGGCTCTTTTACGTAAGCATTTCCCGTCAGCCGTGGTTTTGGGGCTCGGCGTGAGCCTTCTGCATCGTATCATGCGCCGTTTTAAGAAGTGGGGATTCATGAAGTACGGCTTTTTTGGCAAGAATCCGGTGCAAACGTTTTATAAAACAGTCTTGCCTCGGCATTATTCTTTTACCCGGCATGTCAGCCGCGGTTCATGCGACCTTGTCGGTATCTGCGCTATGGAGCAGGCACGGCTATAATAGTACCGCGTCGACTTGATTTCTGATAGCGGTAAGCGGTACAAGTGCATGTAGAAATTAATTTTTCATGACGCAGTAGAATGAAAAATTAATTTGACAGTGCACTAGTAAGGTTTCGTGATGTGTCTGTTGTCTGCCTGCCGTGTAGTTTTTCAGAATTCAGGGAACAAGATGAAATTACATGGGTCCTGTCATGGTACATATTCCGCAGGAACACTCGTTGTCTCCCAGCGAGAGACAACTCGTTCGGTTCCAGTCTGTTGCTCTTCGCCTTCGGCGAAACCATGCCCGCACCAGACTTGCACACGTCCTGCTCCATATATACCATGCCACCCATAAAGGATTTTACAGGAATAGTGACGGTGTGACTGGATGTTCCTGAAGGTTTTTTAAGGTCTTAACGGTTCTATTGTGTAGATTCTCTATACTAAAAACTAAGTACTAAGTACCAAGAGCTAACAATATGTCTATTATTGAACCTATCATACGCCCGCCCGCGGAAGCGGATAGCTTTCTTCTTCAGGTAACCCTGGGGTGTTCCGCGGATACCTGTAGTTTTTGCGGAGCGTATAAGGGCAAGGCCTTTCAAGTCAAAGATCAAAAAGAGATCTTCGCGGATATTGCGGAACATGCCCGCAGATATAAGGATGCGCGGCGGGTATTTCTTATGGATGGCGATGCTTTTGTTTTAAGCAATAACAGACTCGTTCCGATTTTAGAGAAGTTAAGGCAGTCATTCCCGTGGCTTACCCGTATTTCAAGTTACGCGAATGGATGTAATATCACGCGAAAGAAAGATTGTGAATTGGCCGAACTGCACGAGCATAAACTCAGCCTTATTTATATGGGTTTAGAAAGCGGCAGCCAGGCTATTTTGGACCGCTGTGGAAAATCTTCGCAGGTTGATGAAATGGTCGAGGCAGTCAACCGGGCAACGCGGGCGAATATCAAATCTTCCGTGATCGTCTTGTCGGGTTTGGGCGGGAAGAAATATTCCCGGGAACATGTTCAAGGCACTATCGCAGCTTTGAATAGGATGCAGCCGCGGTACCTTTCGTTTCTTTCTTTGATGGTCATCCCCGGGACGCCTCTTGCGGAAGCAGTCAGGCGCGGTGATTTTCAGGAGCTGAATCCTTTGGAGCTTTTGAAGGAATCGTATGACATTATTCAAGGGCTTGACCTTGCGATGACGATTTTCCGCTCAAATCACGCGTCAAATTATCTTGCGTTGGAAGGGGCATTCCCGAAAGATAAAGAAAAATTATTGCATGTTTTGAAGGCAGCGATTGACGGGGGGATAGGGTTGAGGCCAGAGCGGTGGAGGGGATTGTAGGAGATTTCGATTTTCCTATTTGAGAAACAAGGAACTATAGATTTTTTATTAATAAAGGGACTTTGCCAGTCCCTTTACAACCCCAGGCCTTAGAGTCTTTTGACCCGCAAAAGACCCTAAGAACCGAAAACGGCCCCGCGAAACAGCGCTTTTTTTCTCAAAATGATTTACGAAAACTGACTCGCCTCGCTTTACTCGGTCTCGCCGCCGACTTCAACATCCTGTCTCAGCGGCGCTCCGACCTCACGTCTCCGTCTGTTTTCCTAAATCATAGAAAAAATAGCGCTTGGTTTCGCATGGGGTAAACACGAGCTTACGAACTTACCAGACTACGAGCTTGCTTATATGCCAAGAATTGGCGTCAATTTGCAATGGGAAATCAGGTAGGGATCTTGTATTTAGAACTATTTTCCATCTTCTATCTTCTATTGTCTATGGTATCCTTGGGAAAGCGCTTGCGTATGATATTCGCAAGTGGTACAGTTTTTAGAGGAATGAACAGAATAGTATACGTATTTGATACGTGAAAGTGAGTCGGTTATGGAATGTATACGGATAATTTTAGTGCTTTTAGCTTTTTTGAGCAGTGTCCCGGTATATTCGGGTACGTATAGTCTCACGAAGTCAGAAAATGTTGAGTTTGTCTCCGATGCTAAGCTTGTCAGATTAGCTGCCGTAAAAGGGATAATCCCGGAGAGATTAAGCAAGGAGTATATTGAAGGAGTTAAAAAGAGCAAATTAGACATTTTGAATTGGATAGTCGCGGACCGTAAAAGCAAGACCGAGCTTATCTTAGATTTTATCGACCATTTTGATGACGAGGACATAACTATCAGCAATCCCTCGGATTATTATGTCGACCAGATGAACGCGGTACTATACCGGGCTATTCAAGGCAACAAAATCGATGTAAGAAAGTCGAAGAACAGCTTGCTTGAGATGTTTAAACAGATCGCCGCGATGGAGGGTGATTTTGCCATTGAGGAAAAGAGCAAAGTCGAGTGTCTCAAAGACGTCTTGGGGGATGCAGGATTAAAAGAGTACAAGGCGTCGTATCCTCAGAAGTATAAAAATCTTGAGGACATGGATAAACAGTAGAGCGAAAGAATAGAAGTGTTTGCTTTTTTGCTACGATGATATACAATCTAAAAGAGCAGCAAGAAATGACAAATACCCAATGCCAAATTTCAAAATAAGTTTCAAGAGAATAACGAAGCCGAACTTTTTTTAATTGTGTAATATTTGAATTTTGATATTTGATATTTGATATTTCTTTCAAGGGCGGGTAGTTCAGTCCGGCTAGAACGCTTGACTTACATTCAAGAAGTCACAGGTTCAAATCCTGTCCCGCCCATATTCGTTTAGCCATCAAATCGTGCGTAAGCACGGTTTGAGGCGTAAACCGAACCCCGTGGAATCCGAAGGATTCCCGGCCCCGAGAGATTCGGAGAATCTCCGGGATTAAGTCCCCGAAATTGCCTCCCATACGGGTTAGCAATTTCTGGGGAGACTGAGTCCTCGAAATTACTTCGTAATTTCTGAGGGTATCCCGATGCGCTCGCTAAAATTCTCGAAGAGAATTTTAGCGTAATGGGCGAATAGGGATCGATTAGCAGAATCCCTCGAATGAGGGGCGTTCAGTGTGCTTGGGGTTTGGTAAGTATCGTCGTATCATGGGGAAGAAGTTAATCATAACGAGCCTGTTATTGGGATTTCTGGCCGCGCCTGTCTTTTCGGCGGAGACCGAGAAGGTGGTGCCGTTAGTCAGCGATCTGTCTTCTTTTGAGAATCTTTCATACGTAGGATTGCAGTATTTAGTGTGGAAAGAGTACGATATGGCGATTGAGTTTGCCGGCGAAGGTATCAATCGTTTTTCTGAAAAGCGCGGGCCGTTTTATTATATCCGCGCGACTGCCTATGAAGCCCAATCACAATTTGGCGCGGCGTTGAACGATTATGAACGGTATGTTTCGTTGCTCAAGACGGAATTCTCGACGGCCCTGAGCCGGAATCAGGAAGAAGAAAGCCTGAAGATGCTGCTTGAGGTCGTTGGAGGGTATTATCATATGTTTTTGCTCTCGCGTGTCGTGGAGAACAAGAACCCGCAGGCATTGATCGTTGAATATACGGAATTCCTGAAAGAGAGGACCCGGGAAGCAGTGGCGCGAAATTGCACGAGATTGGCCGAACGGATGTCCAGATTGGAGCTCTACTTGTCCGATATCAGCGAAAAGCTTGAAGAAACGGACGATGGACTTTTAAAGGTCTATATGCAGGGGAACGCGATCCGTGACCTTAATGAAAAAGAGAAGCAACTTCTGAAGGAGAACCAGCAGGTCGCGGTCATGCATCTGATGCGTATCGCGGTAGCCGCGCGCGCTTTTCCCGGCCGGCAGAAACCGTATCCTGAAGACCTCGCGGCGTTCTTTCAGGATAAAACAATGGCTTCGATCTTAGACGAACGTCTTTTCGCTCATTCCCGCCCGCCCCGGATCAACGGGTATATTTTTGACTATAAAAGCACGCAAGACCATTTCAGTTGTACCGCGCGTCCGGTCATTCCGAATAAAACCGGGGCAAAATCTTTTATCGTCACTGACGAGGGAATGATCGTTGACGACGCGAATGATAATGGAGCGATCGATCCTGCCGAGCGGGTGGTCGTAGACCTGACAAGCCAATAATATATTCATCAGATGTATCGGATTAAACCATTATCCCCGGTAAAAGCCCTGATTAAAATCCCTTCGGATAAATCGATTTCTCACCGCGCGTTATTGCTGGCGTCGTTGAGCAAAGGAACGGTCACCATCGATAATTTTCTCCACGCCGACGACACTACCGCGACGTTAGAGGCATTGCGTAAGATCGGCGTCGGCATCCTGGCAAAGGATAAAGTACAGGTTAAAGGGAATGGCCTTTGGTATTCCAAAGGAAGTAACGCTTTGCAGATGCGGGAATCCGGGACGAGCATGCGGCTGCTTGCCGGAATATTAGCCGCGCAGCCTTTTTCTTACACGTTGGAGGCTGCGCCTTCTTTAATGCGCCGGCCGATGTCCCGTATTACGGCTCCATTGCGTATGATGGGAGCTTCTATCGAGGGGGTGAGAAGAAACGGCGAAGAATTTGCGCCGTTGAGGATTAAACCGGTAAAGAAATTGCATGGCATTGTGTACTCAATGCCGGTCAGCAGCGCGCAGGTAAAGTCTGCTATACTCTTGGCCGGCTTATTCGCGGATGGCGAAACGGTAATTACGCAGCCGGCGATATCCAGGGACCATACCGAACGGATGCTTTCTGTTTTTGGGGTCCCGGTGCGGACGGCCGGCAAGAAGGTCATGATCCGAAAAGCGGTATTACGGAATGTGCCGTATGTATACGTGCCGTCGGATATTTCTTCAGCCGCTTTCTTTATTGCGTTAGGAACGTTGTTGAAAAAGAGCGAGATTTTTATTGAGAAAGTCGGGATTAATCCCACGCGGACCGGTTTTATTCAAGTCCTGAAGCGTATGGGGGCCATGATCACCTTGCATAACGCGAACCGGGATTATTTTGAACCGTACGCGGACATCCTCGTGCAATCCAGTCGTCTGAAAGCCTGTACGGTTCAGCCGTATGAAATACCGCTTTTGATCGATGAGCTGCCGATCTTATTTCTCTGCGCCGCATTGGCAGACGGCACGAGTTATATCAAGGGTGTTGAAGAGCTTCGGGTAAAAGAGACCGACCGGATCCAGTCGATGCTGACAAGCTTGGCTCAGTTTAAGGTGCGCTGCGGTACGCGATCGATCGGTGGCCGCGAATGTATTTATATTGAGGGCGTAAAGAAGCTGAATAAAAAAGGATCCTTTAAGAGTTTTGGCGACCATCGTACGGCGATGAGTTGTATTATTGCCGGGCTTCTGTCTGAGCAGCCGTCAAGCATCGATGATGTGCGTTGTATCAGTAAATCATTCCCGGAGTTTTTGAATATTATAGAGGCGTTATATAAATTATAATATATCGTTGAGCGTATTGCGTAGTGCGTCCTGCGCAAAGCAGATATATTAAATCGCTGTACGCAATACGCATGACGCAATACGAAAATAAGGAGGAGAAACAATGGAACAAACGTATATCACGTATGATGACTTTAAGAAGGTGCAAATGACGGTAGGGAAAATTCTTGAAGCTCAACCGCATCCGAACGCGGACAAATTGTTAGTGTTGAAGGTCGATGTCGGCGACGCCCAGTTGACGATCGTCGCGGGGATCAAACAGTTCTATGCCGAGACGGATTTGATCGGCAAAAAAGTCGCGGTGGTCCGTAATCTGCAGCCTCGTCCTTTGCGCGGTGTTGAATCGCAGGGAATGGTCCTTGCCGCCAGCAATGATAAAGGGTTGACATTGCTGACTGTGGACAAAGACATTGATATCGGGGCAGTTATTAAGTAGAGGACGATAGAAAATAGAGGATAGAAGATAGTTTCAATCTATTTCCTATTGTCTAGTATCGACGTAAATCAGAATGTTCGATCAAGAACTTCCCGCAAGCGTGCCATCCTCAAATGTGCCAACGAATCTGAGTATGTTCGATGGTGAAGTCGTTTTTATCGATGTGGAGACGACCGGGCTGAACAGCGCGTATGAATATGTCGTTGAGATCGCCGCGTTACAGTATCAATACGGCAAGGTGCAAACGCACTTTTGCACGCTGGTAAAACCGCCGGTTCCCATTCCGGAGGAAGTAATGCGTATTCATCATATTTCCAACGAGATGGTCGAGACTGCGCCCGTGTTCGCGGATGTCGCCGGGCGTTTCTGCTCGTTTATCGAGGGTAAAGTACTCTGCGGATACAACGTTGGTTTTGACCTGAGTTTTTTGAATCAGGAATTCGCGCGTATGCAGCATGCGGTATTGGAGAACCGGTCTTTCGATGTCCTGAAAATGACACGCGCGTTGATCCCTCATCTGCAGCGCTATTCTCTGGGCGCGGTCGGCGCTGCTTTAGGCTGCCGGTATAACGAGTTGCATCGCGCGTACGAGGACGTGTGTTTGGAAGTACAGGTGTTTGAGAAATGCCTGCAGCGGATGAGCAGCGCGGTCCCCGTGGATGTCCGGGATTTGATCATGCGTTTTGGTTTTTAACCCCTTCAGCAGAAATCCCCGTGGAGCTTCACTAATCAGGTCAGAAGCTTGCCGTTACACCCGCCTTCCAGAATCTTCCCGCGGCTTTGATAAAATCGAATTCTTCGTAGCCGGTATTAAAGAGGTTTTCAGCTTCCACGAAATAGGTAAGGTTATTCTGGGGAGCGTAGGATATTTTTATATTCCCGAGCCATCGGCTGTGCGCCGCGCTGCTGTGCGGCTGTTCGTATACTAATGCCGGAGTAAGCACGAACTTCTGACAGGTGAGGTGGTACAGGAAGACAGCTTTATGCCGCAGGTAATTAAACACGTATTTTGAGAATTGATAGGGGTTATTTTTGTCCAGGTACAGGAACGTGTAATTGACGGAGAACTCTTGTTGTGATGAGGGTATTTTGTAAGAATAGGCGGCATCGATCCCCCGCGCGTTCAGATTGCCGATGTTTTCGGCCTGCCAGGGGGAATTCGACGCGTCCCGCACCCAGTCGATCGTATCTTTTTGGGCGCGAATGAACCCTGCCGCGGAAATAAGGGAACGTTCCCGGCGCTGCCGTATTCCCAATTCAAAATTGTCGGTTCTCTGTATATCCAGCGAAGCGTTACCCTGGTTGGTCGGAGAAACATAGTATAATTCGGTAAAGCTGGGAAGCCGGTACTGCGTGGTAAATAGAAAATACGGCTCAAGCGACGGTGTCAGGTGGTACGTACATTCCAGGGAACAGAGGCCGGCCACCGGCCATTTCCCGGAATAATAGGATACGCCGGCTGAACCGCTCATCGAAAAGTCACCCCAGGCTATGTGTTCTATTCCCAGCAGGGCTTGGGTATTTGTCCGCACGTGTTTCATCAGATTGGTCGAATCGATACTTTCTTCCTTCGTTTCCAATTCCGCGAAGGCGCCGTTCTGGAAGGAGAGTTTGTTTTTTATTCCCAGGACACGGGTGCGGTGGATGTTTGTGTAGAAATCCGGATTGTTGCGGTCGAGCAGGAATCTGTCCCGGTTGAGCATGCAGTAGGGCGTAATTTCAAGATCAACCGCGTTTTTTATCTTTGTGCGTAGCATAACGACGTTTTTCTCAATGTGTTCTTCTTCCTGAATATACGCGGGCGCTCCGTAGAACCCGTCGGCTCCGAAGTCTTTCTTCAGGTATCCTTCAGTTACCTCTACGTCGACGGCATCCGAAGAATATAACGAAGAAAATGATGCCGTATATTTCGTAAAGTCGGTGTTCGGGCGCAGCCCGTCAGACCGCTCGTGCTGGAAAGAGAACCGGTTCCGCAACGCGGCCGTTCCGAATGAACAGGAAACAAGGTTATCTAAGGATGCCGCCTGTCCCCATGAATTGGTCAGTATCACGCCGTCGTTCGATGGCGGATGAGTCACATAATCGATGGCCAGCGCATTTTTCTCGATCCGCACGGATTCCACGTCCGCGCTGGTCAAGGGAATATCCATGGAAAAATGGCCGGTCTGCGGGTCGTTCAGTACAATACCGTTGATGACCGCCGAATTGTCTTCAAACATCGACCCGCGGATGGAAACGTCTTGTTGTATTCCCGACGCCGCGCGTTTGCGCAGGTCGACTGAAGCCGAATAATCGGGGATCGCGGTGATCGCGTCAACGGGAAGAGCTGAGGATAACTTTGAGGAGAATACCGTGCCTTCATGCGCGTACTCTTTCTCGATGATAATGGGGTCGAGTACGATCGATTGAACCGCTCCAAAGCAAAGAGGGGTACTCGTTAATAAAATCATCAGGAATATCCACATGCCGGTAATTATAACTGCGGGGTTCTTATTGTCAACCAGATTATTATTTAGAGTTTACAATTGACCGGTCCGTGGTATGATCGAACGACGCGGATTCTTTTTAAATGTATTGGATATTGGTAATTGGAAATTACACGTCCAGTGTCGCGATATCCCCGGAGACGATGCGTTCGTGCAGGCCGAAGTCGGTACGAATGATCAGGCAGCCGTTTTCGTCTATATCCAGGGCCTGCCCTTCAATGGTACGATGCGGCAGGTGCACTTTTATTCTTTTTCCCCAGAGGTCGCATGATTGGGCCCATTCCTGTCTGATATGAGCAAATCCGTCTTGCAGAAATGAGCAGTACGCGGTTTCAATATTTTCAAGCACTCTTTTTAATACGTCCTGACGGAGCATCTTATGTCCGGTCTCCAGAAAGATACTGGTCGCGGAGTCGGGGATCTGTTTTTCCGAGGCGTTGACATTGATACCGACGCCGACAACGACGAAATGTACCCGGTCCTGATCCGCATGTACTTCCGTCAGTATCCCGCAGAGTTTTTTACCGTGCACGAGAATATCGTTCGGCCATTTGACCGAACATTTCAAACCGGCGATCGAAGCAAATGCTCTCAGGCAACCCACGCCGGCGAGCAAGGTCAGCTTTGAGACTTCCTGCGGCGAAAGTTCGGGTTTCAGGATGAAAGAGAAATATAACCCTTTGGCTTTTGGCGAGACCCAGATCCGATTGAACCGGCCCCGGCCCTTGAGCTGATAGTCCGCGGCGATCACGGTCCCTTCCGGGCAGTTGTTCAGGCCGTAGTGAAACGCTTCTTCCATGGTCGAATCCACGGTGTCTAAATAATAGAAGTTTTTTCCCAGGAATTTGCTATGAAGATCGTAGGCTATTTCCCAGGGATAGAGTTTGTCGGGGACCTCGGTGAGTTTATAACCCAGATGGGGGACTGCGTCGACAAGGTATCCATAGGAACGTAATTCCTGGACATATTTCCAGATCGACGCGCGGCTGATCTTTAATTTTACCGCGATGTCTTCTCCGGAAACGTACCCGGAATGGTCCTTAAGCAGGAGCAAAATATCTTCTCGCATAGGTACTGATTGTTCAGTAGGGTATTATACTGACTGCCGGCTGCCGTGTAAATGAAATAGCACGCACTTTTTAGCGGTCAATGCCTGTTCCGGCCGCATTTCAATATTGACACGACTGATGAATTACTCTACAATTCTTTTGAAACATCAAAGAAAGGAGTACTGATGAGAAAGACATGGATGTCTGTGGTGCTGTTTATTGCCGTGGGAATATCGGCGCGCGCTGCTTGGGCGTTGCCGCTGCAAAGCATTGATATCCGTAGCGGTTTCTTTGACGGCGAACTCCGGTCCCAGGGGCATTACAAAGGGATCCCTTTGATGGCGTCATTTAATTTCGATATGCGTTCTATTTTTGAAAAGATGAACGTTAAAACAAAAGGTTCTATCAATGGTTGTATCGAACCGTTCATTAATACGGTGATGAGCCCGGATCCGAATGTCGAGACCGGTAGTAACTTCCTGTTGCGGTATGTGTATCCGTTAACCGGACGTATTCAGCCGTTTGTGGCCGTGGGCTTGGGAGTTATTTTTATGACCCAGCATGTGCATGAACAATCCACGCAATATAATTTTCTTCCGCAGGGCGGGGTCGGCTGTCTGTTTTTCTTCCAAGAAAAAGCCGCTTTGAACGTCGAGTATCGTTTCCGGCATTTATCGAATGCCAGCATTAAGCATCCTAACAGCGGGATAGACGTGGACATGGGGCTTGCCGGTGTTTCTCTGTTTTTTTAAGAATGAACTCGGAGCCGTCGTTTGACGAGGAAGGTTTGTAGCGTATGAAGAAAGTTCCCCTCAGTGTGGTTATCCTTGCCAAAAATGAAGCGCACCGTATCGCCGGGTCTTTGGACGCGGTCGTCTCGTGGGCTGATGAAGTTTTGGTAATCGATGATGAAAGTACCGACGCGACAAGCGCGATCGCTCAGCAGAAAGGCGCGCGGGTCATACGGAAGAAAATGGAGAACGAAGGCGCGCACCGGAATTGGGCGCACGCGCAAGCCCGGAATGAATGGATATTCAGCCTGGATGCCGACGAGGTCCCGACCGCTGAATTGAAGGAAGAGATCAGCCGGACGCTTCCGCAGAGTGAATTCGACGCGTATAGTATTCCGCGGAAGAATTTTATCGGAGATTACTGGCTTCAATGGGGTGGCTTTTACCCGGCAAGCCAGATCAAATTGTTAAAGAAGAGTAAATTCCGTTGGGAAGAAGTCGGCGTGCATCCGCGCGCCTTTATGAACGGCCCGACCGGCCGCCTGACACAGGATCTTTTGCATTATACCTACCGCGATAGCGGGGATTTTTTGCGCAAATTGAATAATCAGACGACGCTGGAAGCTCAGAAATGGGCGGAGTATTCTCATCATAATCCAAAGAAAGCCGCCTATAAGATGAATGTGGTCCATGCGTTATGGCGGATGTTCGACCGTTTCGTCCGGACTTATTTCCGCAAACGCGGATACCGTGATGGATTTACCGGTTTTGTCATGGCTTGCTTCGCGTCTTTGTACCAGCTCGTTTCTTATGTCAAATACCGCGAATTAAAACAATCCGAGCTAAAAAGAAATACATGAACGCGCCGGCAGTGGTTATATTTCTTGACCGGGACGGAGTTATCAATGTGTTTCCGGGCGAACGCAAATATGTCACGTCGCTGGAAGGGTTTTTCTTTCTTGACGGGGCTATCGAGGGGATCAAGAAGCTGAAAGACAAGGGTTTTTTCGTCTATGTTATTTCAAACCAGGCCGGAGTTTCAAAGGGGATCTATTCTCAGGCAAACCTCGACGCGATCGACGCGTATTTGATCCGGGAATTGAAAAAACAGGGTACCGCTCTGGACGGTATTTATTACTGCACGCACCAGGAAACTGAGAACTGTTCCTGCCGGAAACCGAAGACCGGAATGCTGGAGAAGGCTACCGCGCATCTTAAGGCAAAACGTTGTTTCTTTGTGGGGGATTCGCTGATCGATATCGAAGCCGGAAAGAATTTTGGTTGTACGACCGTTTTGGTATTGTCCGGGAGAGAGACCGACCGTTCGGTGGTTTCGTCGTGGAAAACGAAGCCGGACCATGTTTCCGCGGATTTGAAAGCCGCCGCAGAATATATCGCGAATCTTATTTGTATTCGTTAATCGGTTACGAAGCCCGGATTATTATGGCCATAAGTTCCTTGATGTTCCGGGATGTTCCGGAAGGTTCCTTAAGGTTGCTTTTTTTAAAGCAACTTCCCGGAACCTTAAGGAACTTTAAGGAACCTCAAGAAACAATTAATAGAAAATACTGAAAATGAGTATCTGGATTGTTTACGCGGGGGTCGGCAGCGGGCATAAAGTGTGCGCCGCCGCGGTAAAGGAATATTTTCCGCAGGCACGAATGCTTGATTGCCTGGATTATTGCCCGGCCTGGGTACGCGCGGCCGTTGTCTATGGGTATAACAATATTGTCCGGTATGTCCCCTGGATATGGGCGCTGGTCTTTTATTTCGCCGAGTGGACCGCGCCGCTTTTGCGGGGTTTGTTGCGGCCGCTGTATCGAAAGGTCTTCCGTTCTTTTATCCAAACGTTGCATATCGATAAACCCACGACAGTCATTTCCACGCATTTTTTTACCACGGAACTATGCGCGTTCAGTAAGAAGACCTATCCTTTTACTTTGATGAGCGTGGTCACCGATTTTGGCGTGCATCGTTTCTGGCTGGAGCCGTTGAGCGATTACTATATTTGCGCAAGCCGGTATACGAAAGAGCTATTAATCCGCGGAGGCGTCCCGCGGCAGAAGATCATTGCCGACGGTCTGCCTTTGAGGAAAGGATTTTCGCAGGCGTTAGACCGTTCAAGCCTTGCCAAGAAATATAACGTTACGGACGCGTCTTCCTGCGTGCTGATCAGCGCGTCGAATATCGATACCCGGTTTATTCAGAAGATCATTGAGGGGCTGTATCGTCAGGCTTCGCTTTTGGTGATCACCGGGAACAATAAGGCTTTAAAAGCCGGTATACAAAAGATGCGTGATCCGCGGGTGCAGGCGATAGAGTCCACGCCGTACATGTGGGAACTGATGAGTATTGCCGATTGTATCGTAACAAAAGCCGGCGGAATGACCAGCTTTGAATGCTGGGCAATGCGGAAATCGCCGGTATTCATCCAGGCTCATCCCGGGCAGGAATATACCAACGCTGCTATCCTGACGCATGTCGTCGGTTTCGGTAAGTGGGCGCATTCCGCGTCTTCCGCTATTGCCGCAGTAATGGAATATCTGCGCGGTGATACGCGGGCAAAGCCCGAGATCGAATATCCGCGCCCTGAGCGAACGATGGAACAGCTCTCCGCGCATGTCCGGTAGGGGAATTCGTCCTCTATGCGTATTAAGAAGATAGCTCATATCCTTTATGGGACATTCCTTAAAAACAATGAGTCAGCATAGTACATACGCGCACGTTTTTATCCCGGTAAAGGTCAATAAAGGATTCGATTACATCCTTCCGGATCAGTATGCTCATGCGGCCGCAGGGTCCCGTGTCCTCGTTGATTTCCGGGGAAGAAAAACCGTCGGGGTCATTAAATCGGTTTCGAGCACTTCTGCGGTCGCCGGAGTGAAGTTGAAGCCGGTCATACGATTGTTAGATACCGTATCTCCGTTGATCCATGAAGATATCGTGAAATTGTGCCGCCGTATCAGCGACGATTATTATGTCAGCGAGGCTGAAGCGCTTAAATTATTCCTGCCGGTATTTTTGCAGAAGATCGATACCATCGATCAACAGCCGGCCTCGTCCGGCCCGCTGCCGGATGTTTTACAGGGTACCGAGTGGATCTCGGAGCCGTATCATCATCGCCGGCGGTTCGCGTATTATCGTTCCCAGATCAAGCTTTGTCTGGAGTCCGGTTCTTCATGTGTCCTGTGCGTGCCGACGCACGAGGAGATCCCCAGGATGGCCGCGGTTTTTCAGGAGTTCTCTCCCTGCACGTATTCTTCCAAACAAACGCATGTTCAGGCAAAACAGAACTGGGCCGCTTTTAAGAGCGGCGCGACGCGGTTTTGTATCGGAACGCGCGCGGCATTCTTTATTCTGCCGGACGCGCTGCGGTTGGTCATCATCGAAGACAGCCTGCATGATGCCTACGCCCATGGAGAGACGCCGTATTATACCCTGCCGGGCATTGCCTTGCAGTTACGGAACATACGCAGGATAAAGCTTATTTTACATGGGACCGCTCCTTCGTTGAAGGTCGAGACCTTTATACGAAGACGGAGCATTCAGGACCGCTCATATCCGTTCCAACAGCCGAAATCAGCGCGGGTTATCGACACCGAGCGCGCATTCCTCAAACGCGGGCAGTATTTAAGCCCTTTTGTCGTCGATACGATCACGAAGACCGTGCAACCGGGCGGATCGGTGTTGCTCTATTATAATAAAAAAGGGTTCTCTTCCTATGTGCAATGCGAGGCCTGCAAAGAGATCATGATGTGCAAACGGTGCAATATCCCGCTCAAATACTTTTTTTCCGCCAGTACCTTGCAGTGTCCGTTGTGCCATAAGCATATCCCGTATGATATACAGTGCCCGCTTTGCAAGAGGGGGTATCTAAAGAGCAAGGGAACCGGTATTGAACGCCTTAAATCTCTTCTCCAGCGGTTCTTCCCGGATTTTTCCGTGGATGATTTGTCCGAGGGCAAGGATAAAAGACTGGAGCCTTGCAGAAGCGACGTGACGCTCCACGATCCTGTCGGTACGGGTGGGATTCTTATCGGCAACAACCAGATGCTTTCAGCCCTCCCGGACGGATTTAAAGTCCAGCGTACGCTCGTATTGGATATCGATTCGTTATTTTACCGCGCGGGGCATGACAGCGCTTTTCGGGTGTATTATCTCTTGCAGCGATTACAGGCGATAACTGCCGACGAATTGATCGTTATGAGTGCGCTGACTGAGCATTACGCCTTGCAAAGCCTGCATCATGAAGCACAGTGGTTTTATGAACAAGAGCATCGTGTACGTAAAGAATATTCTTTACCACCGTATTATAAGATCATCAAGCTGACATTCCGCGGATTTTCGGAAAAGAAAGTATTGAAAAGAGCCGAAGAGATGAAGAAGCTCCTCGAAGAGTGTATCGCACGCCGCGGAAGCATGATCACTCTTAGCGGCCCGGCGAAAGAAATACCCTTTCAGTTGAGAGAACGGTATTATTATTCTATAATACTCTCAGCGCGGAATAAGAAGAAGCTTCGGGAGGCGATCAGGGAAGTCATTGATCAAAGCCGGTCGAATGCGGTTAAGATGGCGATCATTCCGCAGTATGAGTGAGCCGGGATAACGCCCGAAGCGGGTAGTATTTGCTTATGCGCGTATAATTCTTATCGGATAAACATGCGAATAGTTTTTTTCGGCAGTTCAGATTTCTCCGCGGGAGTCCTGTCTTTTTTATGCCGCCTGCATCCGGTCTCTTTGGTCGTTACACAACATGCTAAACCCGCCGGCCGGCATTATCATGAAAAAGATACGCCGACGGCAACGTTGGCCGGCGCTTTAGGAATACCGGTTTTTAGCCCGTTGAAAGTGAATGCTCCGGAATCAGTGGAGCACATCCGTTCGTTCGACCCGGATGTTTTCATCGTGATCTCGTACGGGCAGATCCTTTCCCCTTCTTTGCTGTCCTGCGCCCGGAAGGTCCCTATGGCGATCCATCCGTCGTTGTTGCCGCGCTATCGCGGGGCCTCACCGATCAACGCGGTATTATTGCATGGAGAACCGGTTACCGGAGTGTCTTTGATCAAGATGAATAAAAGCATGGATGCCGGAGAGATCATCTTGCAGGAAGAGATCCCAGTGGACATAGACGATACGGTCATTACTTTGTCGGCAAAACTTCTTTCGCTTTCGTGCGTTTTAGTCGAGCGGTTTCTGCAATTGGTACGGCAGGACGTGTTGACATATACTCCTCAAGATCAATCTGGGGTTACTATTGTTGCTAAGCTAAACCGTGAGCACTCGCGTATTCAATGGAATACCGCGGCGGCAACAGTCCACAACCATATCCGCGGGCTTGTACCCTGGCCAGTGGCTTTTACTACTTTTCATGATGAGCATATAAAAATATATGAAGCAGCTTTAATGGACGCTTTGGCGTTGGATGTGCCCGGAACGGTCCTGAATATTTGCGCTGAAGGGATAGAAGTCGCGACCGGTCATGGAACAGTGTGCCTTAAGAAATTACAGCGGCCGGGGAAGAAAATATTATCCGCGGCAGATTTTGTGCATGGCGCGCATTTGAAGATAGGGGATAGATTTATCTAGTAACAAGTGAACAAGGATCTTTGTTTTTTCGGGATTTGAATTACTTGTTGGCTTGTTTTCTTGTCGCTTGTTACTTCTTGAAGGACTATGTTGCTACATGGCGTTAATCTCGGCGGTTGGTTATTGATGGAAGGGTATATTCTTGGCGGAAGGAATATCCCTGTGCAAAGAATGAAGGCTGATTTCTGTCGTCAGAATGGCCGAAAGGCATTACATGATTTTGAAAATGCTTTTCAAACTAACTTTATCACAGAACAGGATTTTAAACTCATTGCTTCCTGGGGAACGCACGTCGTTCGTATTCCGTTTCATCACCGGCTTATTGAAGACTGGCCTTTTCATTATTCGCCGCGCGGGATTGCAGTGTTAAAGACGGTACTGACGTGGGCCCAAAAGTACGCCTTGAAAGTGATTCTTGATCTCCATGCTGCCTGCGGCGCGCAGAATTATGACTGGCATTCCGATAGTACGGGTCGTGCGCGTTTATGGGGGAATGAATGGTATCAGAAGAGAACGTGCGCATTATGGAGATTTATTGCCGGACAGGTAAAAGATATGCCGGCGTTGATCGGGTATGATGTCCTGAATGAACCGGTATTGGACAGAACAAAGATCCGGGTCCTGGAGCGGTTTTACCGGAATTGTATCCGGGAAATACGCAGCGTCGATAAACAGACCATGATTTACCTGGAAGGCAACACCTGGGCGCAGGATATCGACTTTTTGCAAGATCTGTTGGGAGAACATATCGGCGTAAGTATTCATACGTACGCGCCGCATTCCTTTACTTTTCATTTTAAAAGAGGTTCTCTGTATCCCGGTCAGAGCGAAGGCGAGTTGTGGAATAAAGACCGGCTGTTGCGGCATTTACAGCCGTATAAGGATTTTTCTGTGCGCCATAATGTGCCGGTCTATGCTGGTGAATTCGGTATTAACTGGCGGGGAAATACGTATGGAGAATTACGTTGGCTGGAAGATATCCTTTCTCTCTTCCAAGATTTGAATTTTAGCTGGACGTATTGGACGTATAAAGCCGTGAGTAACCCGGTTTTTCCGGATGGCATTGTTCAGTATCAGGAAAATCCCGCCTGGGTACGCCGCGAAGGCCCGGTTTATGGATTTGAGAATTTTCCATTGCTTTGGAAACAACAATCTGCCGAGATGATCAAATCATGGCAGTCTGATCAATGGACAGTCAACTCCCCGCTGCTCGATATCCTTAAACATCACTTCTAGGTTACATTCTCTGTTTTACTTGTGACAGGTGTCTGGTGACTATTTTGCGTTACTTGGTGTGCGTCAAATGCAGGAAATCTTTTGTGGTAATGCAATGGATGCCTAATTTATCCGCCCAGGTGATGAGCCCGGCATCCGCGGTCAATAAACTGGCTTTGAGCTGGTAACTCAGGCAGAGCAAGTCGACATCTTGCACACTGTCGATAATACCTTCCCGGAGCGCGGTCTTATATTCTTCCCGCAATGTTTTTATGAGGTCACCTTCAGGCCCGCCGTTTTCAAGCGCTTTACGGGTAAACTTTTCGGCAATACGTAAGCCTTTGTTGATACGGTCGCGCATCTCTTCGATGAGTTCGTAAAAAAAGAGAGAGGGAGTCACTAACCGGTAGCGTTCGGGTGAGACTTTCGTAACAGCAGAGAACAAGTTCTCCGGGATGCGGTTTTTTTCCACGAAGCTGAGCAGCTCTTCCAGGACGGACGGCGGTATGTAGCACGTGATTCTTTTGCGGTGTTCATGGGCAAGCACTAAAAAACGGTGCAAAGCTTCCGTGGGGTCTTTCCCCAGAGAACCGCGCGCGTCAGGATTGACAAAGATATTGGTATCAAAGACTATTTTTGCCTTCTTCATACGGCCTGTATTCTACCTCCTTTTAACAGAAAAGCAAACCTAAATAATACACCGGGTGTAGGTAAAGTATTTCTTGCGCGTCTTGATTTCTTAAGGTAGCCTAATTTCAAACTTGCGTCGCAGGAGAGGCTTCACGCCGGCAAGAGAAGGTCACGTGGTGAAATTGAATGAGTAAGAAGAATATCGAGATCAATGCAGAATTTAAGAAGGCTCTTCAGTATTTGGAAGAGACCGCGTCTCATGTATTTATTACCGGCAAGGCCGGGACAGGGAAGTCGACTTTGCTTGGGTACTTCCGGGAGCATACCCGTAAGAAAGCCGTTGTGCTGGCTCCGACCGGCGTAGCGGCGCTGAATGTGCGGGGCGAGACCATACATTCTTTTTTCCGGTTTAAACCGGATATAACTTTTGAGAAAGTCAGAGAATACCGCGGCAAGCGAAAGAAGATCTATCAGGCGATAGAGATGATCATCATTGATGAAGTCTCTATGGTCAGGGCAGACCTTTTGGATTGTATAGACGCTTTCTTGCGTTTGAACGGCCGCCATAAGCAAGAACCTTTCGGCGGAGTACAGATGGTTTTTATCGGAGACTTGTATCAGCTTCCCCCGGTAGTGAATTCTCAGGAGAAGGAGTTTTTCTCCGTTCATTATAAAAGCCCCTATTTCTTCAGCGCGCGCGCGTTTGCAAACCTTCCCATGGAGTTTATTGAATTGGAAAAAGTCTACCGGCAAAAAGATCCGCGGTTTATCGAACTTTTGAACGCCATCCGTAACAATTCCGTGACCGAAGAACATCTTGAAGAATTGAACACGCGGGTAGGAGCTGAACTTCCGGAAGAACGCTCAGCCGGCTTTACGGTGCATTTGACCACAACGAATAAGGCTGCCGAATCGATCAATCAAGAACATCTGGCCGGGTTACCGGCGCAGATCCATACCTATGCTTCGGAAATAGACGGCGATTTTGACGAGCGTTCGTATCCTACGCTTTCGGCGTTTCAGGTCGGTGTGGGCGCGCAAGTCATGGCGTTGAATAATGACGCGCAGGGCCGCTGGGTGAACGGTTCGATCGGTAAAGTCACAGACATACGAAAGACCCATAAGGGAAAAGACCTGATCGTCGTGGAATTTTCAGGCGGCCGGGCCGAAGAGGTTTCGCCGTACTCGTGGGAGTTGTTCCACTTTACGTTTAATGAAGAGACTCAGAGTATTGAAACGGATATCGTCGGGACATTCACGCAATATCCGTTGAAACTCGCCTGGGCGGTAACGATCCATAAGAGCCAGGGCAAAACATTTGAGCGGACGGTTATAGACGTAGGGCCGGTAGCTTTTGCCGGAGGGCAGACGTATGTAGCCCTCAGCCGTTGTACTTCGTTTGAAGGGATATCTTTGAAGCGGCCGGTTAAGAAACACCATGTTTTCGCCGATCGCCGGGTCGTTGAATTCCTTACGAAATATCAGTATAGTATTTCCGAGGGCCAGATTCCTCTTGAAGAAAAGATCAGGATCATCGAAGATGCTATTCAAAATGAACATCAGCTGGAGATAACCTATCTTAAGAAGTCCGATGAAAAAACGCGCCGGAGGATCAAACCCTACAAAGTCGGAGAAATGTCGTATGAGAACAAACCGTTTATCGGGGTGCAGGCGTATTGTTTGAAGCGCAACGAAGACCGTACCTTTCGAGTCGACCGGATATTGGAGATGAGTATTGTCGATTCCGAAACGGCATGAAAATATGTTCCCCACACACGTGGGGATGAACCGGTAGTGTGGGAATTCACCATTCTACACGAATGGCTTAATATTCTTGCCATTTTAAAAGCCTCTGGTATAATTGCTCCAAATCATGCGCAAGAATATCAATGTCGGTGTCATCGGTGGTTCTTCTTGTACTCAAAAAATAAAGAAAATTGCTTTTAGTGTCGGGTCGCTTATCGCGCGGCAGAATTGGACGTTGATCTGCGGCGGCGGCAGTGGAGTCATGGAAGCTGCCTGTCAGGGAGCCCGTGAGAATAAAGGCGTCAGTGTCGGGATACTGCCGTCAGATTCGGCGAAAGACGCGAATCCGTATGTCACGGTGGCAGTACCGACCGGTATCGGATACGTGCGTAATTTCCTCGTGGTCCGTGCCAGCGATTATCTGGTTGCTATTGATGGAAAATATGGTACCCTATCTGAAATCGCGTTCGCGCTGAATGAGGGTAAAAAAGTGATCGGCATCGGGACCTGGAAGATCCCCGGGATCGTGCGGGTGCAGAGTGCTCAGCAGGCGATTCAGAAGATAAAAGATCTAGCGGAACATGCATAAGCCTAAAGAAGCGACGTTATATTTGGAAGATGGTTTTTACCTGAAAGGGCTTCTTCACGGTAAGGGAGAAGTCGAGGGAGAAGTCGTTTTTAATACGTCGATGACCGGGTATCAGGAGATTCTGACCGATCCTTCCTATAAAGGGCAGATCGTCTGCATGAGTTATCCGTTGATCGGTAATTACGGCGTGAGTAAGAAAGACATTGAAGCCCGCCGATTATGGACCGAAGGTTTTATCGTTAAAGAACTCAGCCGGACTTATTCCGGAACGAAGACGGAAGCTTCGTTAGTCTCATATTTATTGGAAAACAATGTTCCTTTACTTGAAAAAGTCGATACGCGCGCGCTCGTGCGGCATCTGCGGATCCGCGGAGCCTTGCGGGGTATTATTTCCACCAGGAATGAATTGTCGTATCTGAAGCAGCGGGTCAAAAAAGTCCCCGCGATCGAAGAGAAAGACCTCGTTAAGGAAGTCGTATACGGAAAGACATATACTTTTAAAGATAAAGATATCGATGTGAGTTCTTCTTTTCCTTATACCGTCGTCGTGGTCGATTGTGGAGTCAAGCTGAGCATTTTAAAGAATCTCTACCGTGTCGCCGAGAAAGTCATTGTTGTTCCCGCGGACGCAACGCTGGAAGAGATCCTGCGGCATAAACCGGACGGGATAGTTTTTTCAAACGGCCCCGGCGATCCGGCGCGTTGCACGCATGTCATCGATACGATCAGGAAAATCATAGCGCTGATCGAGCAGAAAAAAGTTTTGTGCGCGTTGATGGGTATTTGCCTTGGACATCAGATGATGGGTATCGCCTTAGGCGGAAAGACCAGAAAATTAAAGTTCGGGCACCACGGCGGGAACCATCCGGTAAAAGACCTTATCCGGAATAAGATCTTTATTACCGCGCAGAACCATAATTATATCGTGGATATCGATTCTCCCGAGATCGAGCAGACGTATATAAATCTGTATGATAAAACGCCCGAAGGATTGCGGCATAAACGATTGCCGTTGGTCAGTGTGCAGTTTCATCCGGAAGCCGGGCCTGGGCCGGAAGATGTACATTATATTTTTGATGATTTTGTGAAGATGATAGAGAAGGTCAAGAAATGAAATCGATATCTATCCCTAGAATTCTGCGAATTCTTCGGGATAATTCGGCTACAATTTTTTTCGTCGCCGAAAGCTCGAGAAAAAATTAAGCCTCATTATGCCTAAGAGAACAGATATTCGTAAAATAGTCATCATCGGCTCAGGCCCGATCATTATCAGTCAGGCCTGCGAGTTTGATTATTCCGGGACACAGGCGTGTAAAGCGTTGCAGGAAGAAGGATATGAAGTCGTTCTGTTGAACTCCAATCCGGCGACGATCATGACCGATCCGGAATTTGCCAAGAGTACCTATATCGAGCCGATCACGGTGGAATCATTGGAGAAGATCATCCAGCGGGAGAAACCCGATGCGTTATTGCCGACTTTAGGCGGACAGACCGGTTTGAACATCGCGTTTCAAGCTGCCCGTCAGGGCGTATTTAAGAAATACGGAGTACAGCTGATCGGCGCTGATGAGAAAAGCATCGCCCGGGCTGAGGACCGTTTATTGTTCAAAGAGACGATGTTGAAAGCCGGAATCGATGTGCCGGCGTCCGCGGTCGTGCGCACGATAGAAGAAGCCCGCAAGGCCGTACAGAAGATCGGGTTACCGTGCTGTATCCGCCCGGCGTTTACCTTAGGCGGTACCGGCGGCGGCATTGCTTTTAACAGCGAAGAGTTTGAAAAGTTAGTCAGCCGGGGTTTAAGTTTAAGTATCATCAGCCAGGTGTTGATCGAAGAGAGCGTTTTTGGCTGGAAAGAATTTGAATTCGAAGTTATGCGGGATAAGAACGATAACGTCGTGATTATCTGTTCGATCGAGAATTTTGATCCCATGGGTATTCATACCGGGGATTCGATAACCGTGGCACCCTCACAGACTTTGACGGATAAGTATTATCAAAAGATGCGTTCATGGTCGATCAAAGCCATACGGGCGATCGGCGTCGAGACCGGCGGCAGTAATGTGCAGTTTGCGATGGATCCGAAAAGCGGAAGAATGGTCATCATCGAGATCAATCCCCGCGTGTCGCGTTCATCGGCGTTGGCCAGTAAAGCTACCGGCTTCCCGATTGCCAAGATCGCGGCAAAGCTGGCGGTCGGGTACACGCTGGATGAGATTCCCAATGATATAACCGAAAAGACCCCGGCATCGTTTGAACCGACGATCGATTATTGCGTGGTAAAGATCCCGCGGTTTACTTTTGAGAAATTTCCTTCCGTCGACAATACCTTGACTACTTCGATGAAATCCGTGGGCGAGACCATGGCTATCGGCAGGACTTTTAAAGAGGCTTTGCAGAAAGGGATCCGCGGTTTGGAGATCGGGAAAGACGGGTTAGCCAGTATTCTGTTCCCGACCGGAGTATATCCGAAAACTCTGAGCGAAGAAAAAAGGGAAGACCTTGAGAATAAATTGCGCAAACCGACAGCCGAACGCTTATTTTATATCGGCGACGCGTTAAGGGCCGGGTTAAGCGTCGAAGAAATCGCCGGGATAACCGCTATCGATCCGTGGTTTCTCGATAATCTCAAAGAGATCATCGAGACTGAACAACAGATCGTCCGTAAGAAAAAGAAACTCGATCCGGCATTATTGCGCACGGCTAAGGAACAGGGATTTTCGGATAAAGCCATCGCGCGTTTGACTGAGAGTACGCCGGAAGATGCCCTTAAACGGCGTATCAAAGAAGGCGTTAAACCCGTGTATAAGTTAGTCGATACCTGCGCGGCCGAGTTTGAGGCGTATACTCCTTATTTTTATTCAACGTATGAACAGGAAGATGAGAACCGCGTTGCCAAAAAGAAAAAAGTCGTTATCTTAGGCGGCGGCCCGAACCGTATCGGGCAGGGTATTGAGTTCGATTATTGTTGCGTGCAAGCAAGCTTTGCTTTACGTGAAGAAGGTATCGAAAGTATCATGGTCAATTCTAATCCGGAGACCGTTTCGACGGATTATGATACCTCGGATAAATTATATTTCGAACCGATCACTTTGGAAGATGTACTCAATATTATCGACGCGCAGAGGCCGAAGGGCGTTATTTTGCAGTTCGGCGGACAGACGCCGTTGAATTTGGCATTAGGGTTGCAAAAGTATAAAGTCCCGATCCTGGGGACATCCGCGGATAGTATTGACCGGGCTGAAGACCGTGCCCGTTTCAGAAAGCTCTTGAATAAGGTCGGATTACTGCAGCCGCCAAGCGGGATCGCGAACAATCTCGATGAAGTGGATAAGATCGTCCGCACACTTGGATTCCCGGTATTAGTCAGGCCATCGTATGTTTTAGGCGGCCGGGCCATGGAGATCGCGCATGACCATGAATCTTTGATGCGTTTCGCGCAGACCGCGTTTACGGTTTCTTCTCAAGGTGGAGTACTTATCGATAAATTTTTGGAAGACGCTATTGAAGTCGATGTCGATCTGATCGGCGACGGCGAATCATTTGTCATCGGCGGGATGCTTGAACATATCGAAGAAGCCGGCGTGCATTCCGGAGACAGCGCAATGTGCCTGCCGACGTTCAGCCTGTCTAAGAAGATGCAGGAGACGATCCGTCAGGCAACGCATGCTTTGGCCAAAGAGTTGAAAGTAAAAGGGCTGATGAACATGCAATATGCGGTCAAAGATGAAAAATTATATGTCTTGGAAGTCAATCCGCGCGCGTCGCGGACGATTCCGTTTATTTCTAAAGCGATCGGGGTTTCCCTGGCCCGCGTGGCCACGAAAGTCATGATGGGCAAAACGTTGAAAGACGTCGGTTTTACCAAGGAGATCATTCCGAAGTATTATTGCATGAAAGAAAGCGTGTTCCCTTTTAACCGGTTCGAAGGCGCGGATATCATTTTAGGACCGGAGATGAAATCGACCGGCGAAGTCATGGGTATCGATTACGATTTCGCGACAGCCTATTTAAAAAGCCAGATAGCCGCGTATCAGTTTTTGCCGAAAGAAGGCAATGTTTTTATCAGCGTGCGCGACGGCGACAAGAAGAAGCCGATCGTCGATGTCGCCTCGACTCTTCTGAAGATGGGTTTCCGGATCATCGCGACTGAAGGGACCGGGAATTTCCTGCGAAAAGAATTGAAAGTGACCGATAACCGCGTGGAGATCATTTCCAAACTTTCCGCGGGAAGGCCGAATATCCTCGATTATATTAAGGACCGCCAGATGGCGTTGATCATCAATACGCCCAGCGGCCGTCTTCCGCGTAAAGATGAGGTACAGATCCGTACCGAAGCGTTTATTCGCGGCCTGCCGTGTATTACCACGGTAGCCGGCGCGTTAGCCTCGGTGAAGGCTATAGAAGTATTGCTTACCAAAGAGGTTACGGTTAAGGCATTGCAAGAATATCATAAGGAGTTACAAAATCATGATTAAAACGATTGAGTTGAAAACCACCCGTCGGATCGAATTCGTGGATATTACCGCGCAGGTAAAACAATTGGCCAAACAATCAGGGGTACAGGAAGGCATCTGCATGGTTTTCGTGCCGCATACGACTGCCGGGGTGACCATCAATGAGAACGCGGACGTGTCTGTTCAGAAAGATATCAATAACACGCTCAGCATGATCGCGCCGCACGCGAACAATTATCTGCATATGGAAGGGAATTCGGATTCGCATATTAAGAGCACTTTGACCGGATGTTCTATTTCCATTATTATTGAAAAAGGCCAGTTGTTGTTGGGCCAGTGGCAGGGTGTTTTCTTCTGCGAATACGACGGACCGCGTTCACGCAAAGTCCATGTCAAGGTTAGCAAAGATAATAGTTGAATTATCGTATTGCGTATTGCGTCGTGCGTCTTGCGAAAGAACTTAAAAGCGCAATACGCGGTACTCATACCGCACGACGAAGAATATGCCCGAGCTCCCGGAAGTCCAGACCATCCGTTCTCAATTACTGAAAACCGTCGCGGGAAAGAGAATAAACAGCGTGATTGTACGGCGCGCGTCTGTACTTGACGGCATTCGCCAAGCTGCTTTTATCCGTATTCTTACCGGCAATACGATCAAAGATATTTTAAGAAAAGGCAAGCTGCTTATTTTTGTGCTGAAGAAAGAGTATCTTTTAGTCCATCTGCGCATGTCCGGCTGGTTCCACCTCAGTGATACAGAGGAGAAGAACGCCCGGATTGTCTTTATGCTTAGTGGCGGCAAGGTTTTGAATTATATGGATCAGCGCTGTCTGGGAAAGGTCAGCCTGTTGAAAGATTATACGCAGGATGATTTTTACAAACGGTTGGGCCTGGAGATCACCGAGATCGGATTTGATGACTTTAGCGCGTGTTTGGACGCGAAGAAGAACGCGCCTGTTAAAAGTTTCCTGTTAGAGCAGGGGCATGTTTGCGGGATCGGCAATATTTATGCCTGTGAGGGGCTGTTTCATTCAAAGATCCATCCGCAAAGGCGTAATGCCAACTTGAGCGGCCCAGAGCGAAAAGCATTGTTGGTATCGCTTAAGAAGGTCATTCAGGAGGCGATACGCAGGGAAGGGTCTTCGGTGAATACGTTTCGTAATATTTTCGGCCAAAAGGGAAGCATGGCCCAGTCGCATAAAGTCTATGGCCGGCAGGGCCAAAAATGTGAGTGTGGAAAAGGCGTTATTGTGCGTAGTGTGATTGCCGGCCGAGGGACGTTCTTTTGTCCGGTTTGTCAGAAATAGAATTTTAAAACAAAGGGGCTTCAGCCCGCCCCTTTAAAACCCCGGCCTTCATTTCTTTGAGCCGACAAAGAAATGAAGCAAAGAAATCGGTCCCTGAAAATTTCGCCATTTTTGCCTAGCGTTCCGCAGGGCGCTGTCCCTCTCCATCAATATTTGGAAAAGGGGAAATAATTTAGCTTGCGGGACTACACCGCAGATTCGTCTGTCGTGACTCAGCTGCGCTCAGACATCCTGTGTGCGGAACGCAGTGGAGCCTCCCCAAAAGGGACTTCGTCCCTTCATCTAAATTAAGCAAAAATATGGCATCAATTTTCAATGGGGCGTTGCCACTTGAATGGGTTAGTTTGCGGTGCTATAGTAGAAAAGCTTTGGAGTAATTTTTTAGTTGTATTTATCCCGGTTCTTTTCTACAATATCAGTCTGTCTACTTAAAGAGTCACGGGTAAGAAGAACCTTTTATATCGGTTTTTGACTCGTGACCCGGAACTCGTCACCCGCAACACGTAACTGTTTCAACTAAAGGAGTGTCTACCATGAAACCATTTGAGTTAGCCAAACGTTTACAGGTCTTCCCTCCGTATCTTTTTGCTGAGATCGATAAAGAAAAACAGAGCTTACGCGCGCAGGGTATTTCTTTTGTCGATTTAGGCATTGGAGACCCGGATGTGCTTGCGCCGAATTCCGTGGTGGAAGCACTGTACGCGTCGGCAAAGATAAAAGCGAATCAGAAGTATGCCTTGGATCAGGGGAAGAAGTCATTCAAAGAGGCTATTAACAGTTATTCGCAGCAGCGGTTTGGCGTGACGTTTAACGCGGACACCGAGATCCTTCCTTTGATCGGGTCAAAAGAAGGGCTTGTGCATTTTCCTTTGGCTTTTGTGAATCCGTCGGATTACGTGATCATTCCGTCTCCGGGCTATCCGGGGTACCGGAGCGCCGCGTTATTCTGCCAGGCCAAGATCTATGAGATGCCGCTGAAAGAAAAGAACCGGTTTCTGCCGGAACTGCAGAAGATCCCTTTGTCGGTGCGTAATAAAGCGAAGGTGATGTTTCTGAATTATCCGAATAATCCGACATCCGCGCTGGCGCCGGAAAGTTTTTTGAAAGAAGCAGTGGCTTTTGCCGCGCAGTACGGGATTATTTTGGCGTATGATAACGCCTATGCCGAAGTATATTTTGACCAGAAACCATTGAGTATTTTTAATATCGATGGAGCTAAAGAAGTCGCGATCGAGTTCCATTCATTATCCAAGACATTCTGTATGACCGGTTTCCGCGTCGGTTGGGCCTGTGGTAACCCGGCGTTGGTCTCGGCCCTGCTGAAAGTCAAATCAAACGTCGATTCCGGCATATTTCCGGCGGTTCAGGATGCCGCGGAGAAAGCCTTGCGTGATGAGCAAAAGTTTATCGAGCAGCTCAGGAGTATTATTAAGGAACGACGCGATGTATTTTTAAAGACTTTGAAGAAATCAGTGTTCAGTAAGATCTACGCGGATTCGACTTTCTATGTCTGGGCAAAGATCCCCCGGGGTGTTTCTTCTATCGAGTACTGTAAATCGTTGATGAAAGAGAAGAATCTCGTTGCCACTCCGGGCGTCGGTTTTGGTAAATACGGCGAAGGTTTTATTCGTTTTTCTCTGACGCTTGAACAGTCTCAGATCCAAAAAGCCGCGGAGATATTGAATACCGTCCGGTAACGAAGTAGTACGCAGTTATTAGTACTTAGTCCTTAGTTTTTGAGGATTTAAGACAAAGAATCGAATGTGAAATGAGACACTTTCGTCTACTCTTTTTTTCTGCGCTTTGTTTCGCTTTGTAAACTAAGTACTAAGAACCAAGAGCTAATAACTATACGGTGAAAATAAACATGGAACAAGCCTTTTTATCGTTAGGGTCGAATATCGGGGACCGGGAAGAGAATCTGCACCGGTGTTTGCAGTATTTACGATCAGACTACCGTATAACCGTAAAGGCGGTTTCATCTTTTTATGAGACCAAACCTGAAGGGTATCTCCATCAGCTGGATTTCATCAACGCGGCGGTTATGATTTTAACGGTGTATCGCCCTTTGGAATTGTTGTCCGTGGTGAAAAAGATAGAGCAGCGGATGGGTAGAAAGACAACCTTTGTGAATGGGCCGCGGGTCATCGATATCGACATTATTCTTTATGGGACCGAATCTTTGCAAACAGCTGAGTTGACGATCCCGCATCCCCGGTGTCACCAAAGAGAATTTGTCCTGCGGCCTTTGCGGGAGATCGCGCCGGATGCTGCGGAACGACTATACGCATTATGCAAATAATCCGGGATATTCACAAAATGCAGGCGTATACGCGCGGATGCCGGGCCAAACGCCGGGTGGTCGGATTTGTGCCGACCATGGGCGCGTTACATGAAGGGCATCTGCGGCTTGTCCGTCAGTCAAAGAAAGAGTGCGATGTCACTATCGCCAGTATTTTTGTGAATCCATTACAGTTTGCGCAGGGTGAAGATTACGCGGTGTATCCGCGCACGGCAGAGAAGGACCACGCGTTGCTGAAGAAAGAAAAAGTCGACGCGGTTTTTATGCCGACGAGTACGGAAATGTATCCGGAAGGGTTTTCCACGTATGTAGACGACGAGGTCCTTTCGAAACCGTTATGCGGGGCGTACCGTCCGGGGCATTTTCGCGGTGTGACGACCGTTGTCTGCCAACTGTTTCATTCTGTTTTGCCGGATAAGGCCTATTTTGGCCGGAAAGATTATCAACAGGCGCTGGTAATAAGAAAGATGACGGCGGACCTGCATTTTCCGTTGGCGGTTGTTATGGTCCCGACGGTTCGCGATCTTGACGGCGTGGCACTCAGCTCGCGCAATACGTATTTGACGACGCAAGAACGTATGGACGCGGAGTACCTGTATAAAGCGTTGTGTTTGGCCAAAGAATGTATCGAAAAAGGCGAACGGAAAGCCGGGGTCATTCTGGCAAAGATGAATCGTCTTTTACAAAGCCGCGCGGGATTAAAAATACAGTATGCCGAAATTCGCGGAGCAGATGACCTGCGCGAAGTGACGACGGTCGATAGATCGGTGGTTATCGCACTTGCAGTCTTTGCCGGCACAACGCGGTTGATCGACAATATGCTGGTGAAGGTAAAGGGAAGCAAGTGGGGCTTTGAGTTATAGTCCTGTATAATAAAAAATTCCAAATTACAACTACCAAATTCCAAACAAATTACAATATACAACAAACAAAGGAAATCGGTGGTTTTGTTTATTGTAATTTTGGTATTGTATATTCCCGTTATTATTATTGTGCGGGACGTCGCCCATGGGGCTCCAGTGTTTGTAATTTGGACTTTGTATATTGGGAGTTAGTTTTATAGGTGAACTACTAACATTTAATGGGGAGTATATGGCAAAAGACAAAAAAATACGGATTGGAATTATCGGCTGCGGATGTATCGGTAGTGCGGTGGCCCGCTTTGTTGTTCAAGAGATGTCTGCATCTATGACTTTGGAGGGTATCTATGACCTTGAGCCGGCACGAATAGAGAAAGTATCCCGTTTATTGAAGAGAAAAATACGGATGTGTACTTCGATAGATGCGGTGATCCGGTGTTCGGATGTCGTTATAGAAGCCGCGTCAGGGACTATCGTCGCGGAGGTCGTCGGGAAGTGCATCAACGCGGGTAAGGATGTCGTCGCGGTCAGTGTCGGAGGGCTGTTAGGGAAAGAAGCCTTGTTTAAGAAAGCGCAGCAGCGTAAAGTACATGTCTATATGCCGTCCGGAGCGATCTGCGGTATCGACGCGTTGTCCGCCTTTCCCGTAAAATCTATCCGCAAGCTGACGTTGACTACGACAAAATCTCCCTTGTCCTTGGCGGATATCGATGGTGTCAGCGAACATTCCAAAGAACAGTTGCTTGGCCCGAAAGTGATCTTTCATGGTAGCGCGCGCGCCGCAATCAAACAATTTCCCAAAAATATCAATGTGTCGGCGCTGCTGGTCCTTGCGTCCGGCTATAAGAATGTCCGGGTGTGCATTAAAGAAGACCCGGCAATCCACCGTAATATCCATGATATCGTATTGGAATCAACGCTGGGAAGTGTGCATATTCGCGTGGAGAATATTCCATCGCCGGATAATCCCAGGACCAGCTATCTTACCATTCTTTCAGTCCAGAATTTGTTACGCAAGCTCGTTTCATATGTCAGGATCGGCAGTTAAAACCGAAATACGTGAATTACAGTGGAAATATAATTGAAATACATTGTTTGAACAATATATTTCTATGTGTTTCGCGACCCCGAGTATTCGGGGTGCATATTTCAAAGTATTTCAGGCAAGCGAATATAGATCATGAAATCTAAAGACCAAATCATCATCCGTGGCGCGAAGTGCCACAATCTGAAGAATGTCAACGTTACGATTCCGAAGAATAAGCTGGTTGTCATCAGCGGATTATCGGGTTCGGGTAAATCCAGCCTTGCGTTCGATACCATTTATGCCGAAGGGCAACGCCGGTACGTGGAAAGCCTGTCCGCGTATGCCCGCCAGTTTTTAGGGCAGCTGCAAAAACCGGATGTCGAACATATCGAAGGGCTTTCTCCGGCGATCGCGCTTGAACAGCGGGTCATCAGTGGGTCCCCCCGTTCTATTGTCGGTACGCAGACCGAGATTTACGATTATCTGCGTCTGTTGTACGCGCGGGTCGGAACGGTCTACTGCGTGAATTGTCATGTTCCGATCAGTTCAGTGACCCCGCAGCATGTCATCGATACGGTGTCGGCGTATCCGGAACAGACAAAGATCGTTGTCTGCGCTCCGTTGGTCAAAGGAAGAAAAGGCGAGTATTACGAACTGCTGGAGCGTTTGCGCAAGGAAGGTTTTTCGCGCGTGCGCGTCGACGGCGCGATCGTCAATCTGTCCGATGAGATCCGGCTGGAAAAATATAAGGTACATACGATCGACCTGGTCGTCGACCGGATCGAAGTAAACGCCAAAGAGCGGAAGCGTATCGCGGATTCGATCGAGTTTGCCCTGAAGTATTCCCGCGGCGAGGTGATCATTCAGAATGCCCAGACGCTGAAGGATATTTTTTATAATACGAACCTGAGTTGCGGTACGTGCGGTTTCAGCCTGCCCGAGTTGCAGCCGCGTATTTTTTCTTTTAATTCACCGTATGGCGCTTGTCCCGCCTGTAAAGGCCTCGGGTTCAAACCGGAATTCGATCCGAACTTAGTCATTCCTGATAAGGGCCGGAGTATTCAGGACGGCGCGATCGAAGTATTACGCCGCGGCAGCAAGGGATTCAATATGTATTACCGCAGTCTGTTGCGTTCGCTGGCTGACGAGCTGGGTTTTGATATGGAGACCCCGTTCAAAGACCTGCCTGCGCGCGTGCAGAAGACGATCATGCAGGGTAATCCGAACATTGTTGTCTGGGATAAACCGTTTGAAGGGATTCTGCCGATGCTGGAACGGGTATTTAACGATACGGACAGCGATTATTTCAAAGAAGAGCTTTCCGCGTTTATGTCGAAGCACCCGTGTCCGGAATGCGAAGGCCGCCGGCTGAAGAAAGAAAGCCTGAGCGTTTTTATTTCCGTTTCTCCTATGTCAGAAGTTACGGCTGAGGGGGAATGTCGGAGCGGAACGTCGCCCCACAAAAGCGTACCACAAACTTCTTTGGCTTCTGCTTGTGGGGGCTCCAGTGAGGGAAAAACGATCTGGGATATCATGCGGATGCCGATCGACGTATGCGAGGTTTTTTTCTCAAAACTCCGGTTTGACGGGCATCAACAGCAGATCGCGCACCCGATTATCAAGGAGATACGGCAGCGTTTGTCCTTTTGCAAAGAAGTCGGCGTCGGCTATTTGACGATGGATCGCTTAAGCGCCACGCTGTCCGGCGGTGAGACGCAGCGGATCAAATTAGCCACGCAATTAGGGTCGGCGTTATCCGGCGTATTATACGTCTTAGACGAACCGACTATCGGGTTGCATCCGCGCGATGACCAGAAATTGATCGCAACTCTGAAATATCTGCGCAATTTGAATAATACCGTCATCGTCGTCGAACATGATGAGAAGATGATCAAAGAAAGCGATTGGGTGGTTGAATTGGGCCCGCGCGCCGGCCGTGACGGCGGCAAGATCGTTTTTACCGGCACGGTGGATGAACTCATGAAAGCGCCTACTTTGACCGGTGAGTATCTTTCCGGAAAAAGAAAAGTCCAGGCATGCCCGCGCCGGCCGTATCAGAATTCCAAGAAACTGGTCGTCCGGGGCGCTCGCTGCCATAATTTAAAGAATATCGACGTCGAAATCCCTCTGGGGTTGTTTGTGGTGGTGACGGGCGTGTCGGGTTCGGGAAAATCCAGCCTGGTCGATGACGTGTTATACCGTTCATTATACCGCCAGGTGTATTCGACAACGCTGGCTGATATCGGAGAGCATTCGAAGATCGAAGGCATGGAAGAGATCGATAAAGTGATCATGGTCGATCAGTCGCCGATCGGCAGGACGCCGCGGTCGAATCCGGCAACGTACACCGGCGTGTTTACCTATATCCGGGATCTGTTCAGCAATCTGCCGGAAGCAAAAGTCCGCGGGTTCACGCCCAGCAGGTTCAGTTTTAATGTCAAAGAAGGGCGCTGTCCGGAATGCCGCGGAGAGGGATTAAAGAAAATAGAGATGCATTTCCTCCCGGACGTCTATGTCAGTTGTCACGTTTGTTCCGGCAGGCGCTATAACGCGCAGACGTTGGAAGTCACCTATAAAGGAAAATCTATCGCCGATGTTTTAGAGATGTCGGTGCAGGAAGCGCTGCCGCTATTTGAGAATATCACGACGATCCGCGAAATATTACGGACGCTCATCGATGTCGGGTTAGGGTACGTGAGCTTAGGCCAGTTTGCAACGACGCTGTCCGGCGGGGAAGCGCAGCGGGTCAAATTGTCCTCGCAGTTACGCAAGCGGCAAACCGGGAAAACGTTGTATATCTTGGATGAACCGACCGTCGGGCTGCATTTTGAAGACGTTAAAAAATTATTGGAAGTATTGACGCGTTTAGTGGATAAAGGCAACACGGTCTTGGTCATCGAACATAATCTTGACGTGATCCAGTGCGCGGACTATATTATCGACCTCGGCCCTGAGGGCGGAGAAAAAGGCGGGCAGATCATCGGTACGGGTTCTCCTGAGGAGATCATAAAGATCCCGCAATCGTATACCGGGAAATTCTTAAAGGAAAAGTTACGAAATAATAGCGCGAATGATCGCAAATGAATGGAACGCGAATAATTTACGATAGTCAGCGTTTCCTGCTTGGCCGGTAGGCCGCAACCAGCGTGAATTTGTGCTTACGAATAAAAACAATGAGCATAAAAATAAGAATACTGTTGGCTGTTTTTATTTTTTGGTGTAGCGTCTGTTCTGCGATCAACGCGGTCAAGCGGGACGATTCGCCGAACGCGTATTTGGTGAAACTGCAGCTCGCCGGACGGTTCTTTGACAACAAAGAATATAACAAGGTCATCAAGCTGTGCAAAGAACTGTAACGCAGTAAAGCCGGATTCGTTTCCTTAGACGAGATCTATTTTCTTTTGGGCAAAGCGTATCAGGCCGTGGGAGACCAGGACAACGCGCATACGTATTTTGAGAAGGTCGTGCGGTTATTCCCGGATTCTCCACAGTATTGCCCGGCATACGCGATGGTCTGCACGCAGGCACAGGGAAAAGAGCACCAGTCTTGTATCACCGATTTTATCCGTTTCTGCGGCAATAAACCGGAAGTCGTTCTCAACGCTTATCAGGAACAGATGGAGAAGGCTTGCAGCAGCCGGGCTTATCAGGAGTGCAGCGATTTGGTCGATCAGGTCTTTGTGTATCAGCAGACATTGACGGCCGATCCGTCGCCGCAGTCGCCGTTATTGCCTTTGGCGAAATTGTACGCGTATAAAGCGCAGGCGGCTTTAGGGCTGGGTAATTACGCGGAAGCCGTCAATAATTACCGGTTGGCTTTGAATGTCAGTACCGAGTCGGCGGAACAGGATACGCTTTACGCGCAGATCGGGGGAATATACCTGAAAAAGAAAGCCTGGGAAGAAGCTGCGGCTTATTTCAGTAAGATGCGCGAGGGGCCGGAAAAAGCTCTGGCGTTGGCCAATTATACTTTCATGAAACAGGAGTATCCGAAAGCCTTGACGGTCTATCAACAGATGTCCGCCGGATCGTGCGGAAATCCGTTGGTCTGTTGTCAGGCGGCTTTAGGCGTTGCCGATAGTTTATACGCGATGAAGCGCTTTGCCGATGCCGAAGGAGCCTATACCCAGGTACTGTCGCAGTGTAAACAATATCCGCGCGAGGAATTCTATGAGCAGGCATTGTACGGGTTGGGCTGGACCTATCTGAAACAGGACCGGTATAAGGAAGCCGTTGCTTTTTTTGGGGCGAATTCAGAAGGGTATTCCCGCACACCCGCTGCACAGATGAGCTTACAGTTGTCATTAGCGCACGGGTATAAAGAGTCGGGAGATATGCAGAAAGCGTTGGCGGCGTTTCAGGATGTTCTGGCGAAGAATCCGCAGAGCGCCTACGCGGATTATATCCTTTTTCAGATCGGCATGTGCCATTTGCAGGCCGGACGGATAAAAAACGCGGTCATTGCTTTTGCCGAAATGAAGAAACGTTTCCCGGAATCAAGCTACGCGCACCTGTATGTGTACTATATCGGGACGCATTATTTTAATCAGCAGGAATACGCGGCGGCCCAGGAATATTTGGAACGGTTTGTCGATGAGAATACTGATCCGGAATATCAGCAACGTGCCAACCTTTTATTGTTGGAAGCGTTGTTCCGTAAGGAAGATTATGCCGGGCTTCTGATGCGTGCTGAGCGTATTATCAATGAAAACGTCTTTGGCGCGGATGAAGAAGGTTTGAACCGGGTGCGCTATTTTGTATCGATGGCATTTAAAGAGACCGGCAGGATCGAAGAGGCTTTCGCGCTCTGGAAAGAATTGGTCCGTTCGCCGTTGACGATACAACTGCGCTCTTCGTTATACGTATACATCGGAGATTACTATTATACGTATAAGAAGGACCTTGCGCAGGCGGTGTTCTATTACACGAAGCTGTTGAATGAATATCCGTATACGACGTTTAAAGCTCAGGCACAGTTGCGGGTCGGGCAGTGTTTAGTGCAGCAGGGGAAAGCGTCGGACGCGGTATTCTATTTGAGCGCCGTCGCGCAGGACGGCCCGGCGCGAAAAGAGAAGAAAGAGGCGCTTTTGCTCTTAGCCGGTATTTATGAGTCGCAGCGGGAGTATGCGCTGGCGGATGCCGCCTATAATCGGTACGGGCTGCTGTTTCCCGATGAAACCCGGTTTATCGCCTATAAGAAAGGCGTGTTATCTTTCTTGCAGGATGATTATCACGGCGCGATCGAATATTTACAGCAGGCGCTGCAGCAGGGGTACGAGTCTTCAGAAGCACAGTTTTATCTGGCTGCCGCGAAGGAGAAGCTCGGCCAGACCGAAGAAGCAATCGCGTTGTATCAGCGCGTCGTTTCATCTTCTCAGAACGGCGAGTTCGCGATACAATCGTATATACATTTGGCCCGTTTGTACGAGAAAAAGGGGAATCAACCTGCGGCAATTGAAGCCTATCGGATCCTTTCAGAATCGAATAGTGAAGAAGCGGCATACGCCCGGGAAAAGTTGGCCCAATTACAACACTAATCTTGGGGTTGGTGCGCAAGTATGCTATAATTCTTGAATATGAAATCTAAAATACTCAGCGAAGCATATAGAGGGGTCGGGCGGGTACTGTTAAAACTCTGCAACGCGTATATGGGAAAGCTGACCTTGGGGGAGATAGAACAACTCAGCGGCGCGCTGGGAAAAATCGGCTATCTCTGCGCGGTTTCCCCGCGGAAAGTCGTTTTGGAGAATTTAGCGATTGCTTTCCCGGATTTATCGAGCGTTCAAAGGGAGAGAATCGCGAAAGATTTCTTTTATATTTTTGCGGCGGGTTCTTTCGAGTTGCTGCATTTTCTGAACCGGCCGGAACGGATCGATACGCACATTGCGGTCGAAGGCCTTTCGCATTTACAGGAAGCCTATGCGCGTGGAAAAGGGATCATCGGTTTGACCGCGCACTACGGGAATTTTCCCCTGATCATGGCTAAGCTGGTACGGGAGGGATTTAAGGTCGCGGTCATCGCCCGGCCGTTACGTGACGAAAAAAGCGGGGATTTTATCCATTCTCTGCGCACGAACGCCGGCGTTAAAACGATTTTTTCGTATCCGCGCAGGGAATGCGTGCATTCGACGATCAAAGCCCTCAGAGAAAATACGGTTATCTGTATGTTGTCCGATCAGAATTTCGGGACCGGCGGCGTCTGGGTCGATTTTTTCGGCAAATTGGCGGCAACCCCGACGGGCGCGACCGTTTTTGCTCTCCGTACGTCCGCGGCGGTCGTTCCTTTGTTCATGGTCAGGCGGCCGTTGGGCAAATATACGCTGTATATCGAGAAAGCCGTGCCTCTGGAACACGCTGAAGAAAATGAAGAATCAGTCTTGATTAATACCGCGCGATTCTCTAAAATAATAGAAGCCTGGATCAAGCGGTATCCGGAGCACTGGGGTTGGATTCATAAACGATGGAAGAGCCGGCCTTCAAAAGAAGCGGCCGCGAAACGTTTTACGGTTGATATGAGGAGTAACCAAAAGGAGGTGTCATATGGCACAGGAAGAGAAAAATAATGAAGTAAGCGCAGGGAAAGAGGCGGCCAATGCCAAGACTGTTTTAAAAATGGTGATCGGCGGGATCGTTGTGGTTTTAGGAGTGATCGCGGTCATCGTTTGGGTAAAAGATTTATTTACCGTCATTCGCGGTTTTATCGGCCTCTTTTTGGTTATGGCCGGTGCGATCGTTATCGCTATTGCCAAAGAATAATTTTGGTAGTATACTGCGCAGGTGTCCATAAATGGATCCCTGCGCAGTATACATTCTCGAGAAAGGAGAATCAGCAAGAGTATGGAAATCGTTCAACAACAGTATCGTGTTTCGCCGGTGTTATCCTGGATTACCGGTGTCCGCGGGATGTTTGTCTTCGCCTTGTTAATGAGTCTGTCCGCGGCGGTAAAAATCCCGCTTTTCTTTTCACCGGTCCCTTTGTCGTTGCAGACCTTTGTCCTTTTATTGAGTATCGTTTGTTTACGAAATACAGCTTGGGGAGCGCAAGGGTTATACCTGTTGATAGGAAGTCTCGGATTTCCCGCGTTTACGTCGATGTCTTTTAACGCTTTGTATTTGTTGGGCCCGACCGGAGGGTATCTGGCAGGGTTCCTTCTTGCCGCCGGTATCGGTGGCTCGCTTGTTTCAAGGATCTCTGCGATAAGCCGGATACAATTGGCCGGGATATTTCTTCTTGCGGAGTTGGTCCTGTATATTTGCGGCGCAAGTTGGTTGCATATTCAAACAGGCTCAAGTATTACGCGCACATTGAGTTTGGGTGTCTATCCTTTTATGATCGGCGATGCCATAAAGTTATGGTGCGCGGTTGTGTTGGGCGTTCGTCTTCATCAGAGTATCTCCGCACAAAGATAACGAAAAGTTCCCCTTATCCAATCACAGGCACAGGGAGGGGGACGTCGCCCCACACGGGCGGGCAACTATACCCGTGGGGCTCCAGTAACGACAATTTGGCAGAAAAACCACGGAAGGTGATGTTCAAGGGGAATCCAAGATTCTTAATGCTTTTCTTTCCCTCAAAACTCGAGGGGTTTTTTTCTCTATGAATACTGTTTTAAACGGCCGGTTCACGCCGACGAATAATGGGGCGTTCGATTACCTCGAGAAATTCCGAAGGAATTCCGAGGATCAAGTCTCCCCGAAAATTCACTTTTGTTCAAACCTTGATGCTGAGAGTCTTTTCCCGCGGATTGTATCAAACGAGACGCTGTCCTTGCGGGGTGCGGAAAGTTTTTTACACGAAATATAGTAGGTGAACAAAGGGCACTACACAACATGTTGTATATTTCCTTGACAGCAGAAAAGAAACATGTGACAATAATTTTTGTTGCGCGTCTAATCGTTAATACCGTAATCAATCGTACAAATCATCAATCATATCAACGTATCAAAACAATTTCTCAAAGCGGAAAGGGGTGAGTAGATGAAGTGCCAGCTTTCTGAGAATGCTCTCATTGTCTTAAAAAAGAGGTATCTGAAACGTGATGAGAAGGGGAATGTCTCTGAATCGCCGGAAGACCTGTTCCGTCGGGTCGCCCGCAGTATTGCCGAAGCGGAACGTTTGTACGGTAAGAACGAATCAGAGATCAAGTTCGTTGAAGACAGTTTTTTTACTATGATGTGGAACTTGGAATTCATGCCGAACTCTCCGACTTTGATGAATGCCGGCAGAGAATTAGGCCAGTTAAGCGCGTGTTTTGTCGTGCCGGTCGAGGATTCGATGGAATCGATCTTCGATGCCATCAAATCGACGGCAATGATCCACAAAACAGGCGGGGGTACCGGATTTTCTTTTTCCCGTTTGCGTTCCTCGAATAGCGTGGTTAAAACGACCGGTGGGGTCGCGTCCGGGCCGGTATCTTTCTTAAAGGTTTTTGATGCGGCGACACAGGCCGTTAAACAGGGCGGCACGCGCCGTGGCGCGAACATGGGTATTTTGCGCGTGGATCATCCGGACATCCTGGATTTCATCGCCTGCAAAGAAAAGAATACCGATATTACCAATTTTAACATCTCCGTGGCGATCACCGACGATTTTATGGATAAAGTCGCCAAAGGCGAGAAATACGCGCTGATCGATCCGCATACCATGAAAGAAGTCACGTATCTTGATGCCCGCGAAGTTTTTGATCTGATCGTCAAGCACGCGCATAAGAACGGCGAACCCGGTATTGTTTTTATCGATAAGATCAATCAACATAATCCGGTCCCGCATTTAGGTCCGATGGAGAGTACTAATCCGTGTGGAGAACAACCGTTGCTTCCGTATGAAAGTTGCAATCTGGGGTCTATTAATGTTTGCCGGTTCTTAAAGCAGGTGGAAAAGAAATATACGATCGACTGGGATAAATTGAAACAGGTCGTGCATACGGCGGTACGATTTTTAGACAATGTTATCGATGTAAACCGGTTCCCGTTAAGAGAGATCGAACAGAATACCAAGCGTACCCGCAAGATCGGACTGGGTGTCATGGGCTGGGCGTCGATGCTGGGGTATCTGATGGTCCCGTATAATTCTCCGGAAGCATTACAGCTTGCGGAACGCCTGATGAAATTCATCAAAGATGAAGCGGAAGCTGCTTCGTCGAAACTTGCCGAAGACCGCGGGATTTTCCCGGTATATAAAAAGAGCATCTATGAGAAAGAAGGAAAGTTGATCCGCAACGCGACGTTGACGACGATCGCGCCGACCGGGACGATCAGCCTTATCGGCGGTCCATGCTCGTCCGGAATCGAACCGATCTTCGCGCTCTGTTTTTACCGCAATGTCATGGATGGGACAAAGCTTGTGGAAGGCGAGCCTTCGTTTGAGGAATGCCTCCGCAACCGCGGGTTGTTTTCCGAAGAGCTGATGAAAAAGATCGCGGAAAAGGGGACGATCCAAGACATGCAGGAGATCCCGGAAGATATCAGAAAAGTTTTTGTCAGCGCTCATGATATCGATTATAGCTGGCATGTGCGTATGCAGGCGGCGTTTCAGAAATATGTCGATAACGCGGTATCCAAGACGATTAATTTCTCGCATGACGCTTCGATCGAGGATATTAAGAAAGCGTATGAATTATCGTACCAGCTTAATTGCAAAGGGATCACGGTATATCGCGACGGTTCCCGTGAAGACCAGGTTTTGAACGTTGAAAACGGCCAGAAGCAAACCGTGAAAGAATCTGCGGTCGTTCCGCACGTCGAGAAGAAGAAACTCGCTCCGCGTCCGCGTCCGGAAGTCATCGGCGGGACGACGACGAAAGTATCGACCGGTTGCGGTAATCTGTATGTCGTTATCAATCAGGACGTCGAAGGCAGGTTTTTTGAAGTATTTACCCAGATGGGAAAGGCCGGCGGTTGCGCGGCCAGCCAATTGGAAGCGATCGGCCGCCTTATTTCTTTGGCTTTGCGCGGCGGCATCGATGTGAAGATCGTTATTGAGCAGCTCAAAGGCATCCGGTGCCCGTCTCCGTCATGGGCGAACGGCTTGAAAATATTCTCCTGTGCCGACGCGATAGCCCGGGCGTTGGAACAACGCCTGCGCAGCAGAGAAGCGGTTCCGGCCACCAGTGTGGCAACGGCAACTGATGAAGCTTTGGAAGTGAAATTAGTCGCGGTCGATACTAAGGAGAACATGGACCTGAATAACATCGTCGGCGTCTGCCCGGAATGCGGATTGGCATTGCGGCATTCTGAAGGATGTGTTATTTGTAATGCATGTGGATATTCGAAGTGCTAACCCGTCGCCCTCATACTCTTTAAGGGTGTGCTTCGCACGGGTCGACTGATAGATAATCGTAAGAGATTTTTATTATATTATTAAGGGGCTTGCCCGCCCCTTTCCCCCGGCCATATTTCTTTTGACGTCAAAAGAAATATGGAAAAGAAAACCGCCCCGCTCAACAGCGCTTTTTTTCTTCATGATTTAGATAAAACTGATTCGCCTCGTTTTACTCGGTCTCACCGCCGACTTCAACATCCTGTCTCAGCGGCGCTCCGACATCACGTCTACGTCTGTTTTCCTAAATCATAGAAAAAATAGCGAACTGTTTCGCAAGGGGCTGAAAAACGATGGGTGTCCACTCATTGCATTCGTTAGGACGTAAGACGAACAAGAATGAACAGGTGGAATTGTATTGTTTATCCGATGCGCGATGATATAATTAAAACGATATAAGAAGGCGGATATGACTAAACAAGCTATAAAAGATACTCTTTCGGGGAAAAAAGATATTTTGCAAAAATATCAGGTCAAGTCATTGGGGCTTTTCGGTTCTTTTGCAAGAAATCAGCAGCGAAAGAACAGTGACATTGATTTACTGGTTGTCTTTAAGAAACCGACTTTTGATAATTATATCGGGCTCCGTGATGATTTAAAGAAAGTATTACGCCGTAAAGTTGATTTAGTGAGCCTTAAAGCGTTGAAGAATCGCATAAAATCTCGCATTATTAAAGAGACAGAGTGGATATAGAGTATATGCGAGATTCCCGCCTGTATCTCGAAGATATCCTAGAGAGCGCCGACAAAATAGAACGCTATACCAAGAATTTGTCTTTTAAGACGTTTTCAGCGGACTCAAAGACCATCGATGCGGTTGTGCGGAACTTCGAGATCATCGGAGAGGCGGCTCGGCAGTTGCCCGGCACGATTAAAGCGAAGCATCATTATGTCGAGTGGAGATCGATGATTGATTTTAGAAATGTTATCATTCATGAATATTTCGGGATCGATTTGGAGATCATGTGGGATATTATCAAAACTAAGCTCCCGCCTCTTAAAAAGCAATTGAAGAAAGTATTAAAAACCTCTTTTTAAAGTGGAGTCCCCACGGACACGCCAGCTTCGCTGGCAGGTCCGTGGCTCCCTCCCCGAAGCAGAAACAACATAAGAAGCATTCATCCCCGGGCTAAGGCCACGGGGATTTCTGCTGAGGGGATTAATTTCTTTCAGAATTATCACATCAAAATCTTATATCCAACCGCGTAGGTTGGCGGTGCGTTCTTTGATTGTTAAGGATTATGACTATAAGGAGGGAAAGAAGCATGAGGCTTCTTAATTCCATTAGTTTGAAGTATCTCGAGTACTTAATCGTCGCCGCTGAAAAACGAGGTAAATAATCGTACTGGTGACGTGTCCCCTTCGGGGAGGCTCCACTCCGCTTCGCACTGACTGGTGTCTTGTGACCTTCCTTTTGTCCTTCCTGCGGAAAGTGCTATAATAGGCTCTCATGAAAAAGAAATCTGCTGTTTCTTCTCTGCCGTTGAATGAGCAGTCGCCGCTTGCGGTGCGGATGCGGCCGTTGACGCTTGATGAGTTTGTCGGGCAGGCGCACGCACTGGGGAAAGACACGCTTGTGGCGCGATCCATTAAGACCGACCGTCTTTCGTCGCTAATCGTTTACGGGCCGCCCGGCTGCGGTAAGACATCCTTAGGACAAGTCATTTCCGCGTATACACAACGTGTTTTTGTCTATATCAACGCCGCGCTATCTTCTGCCGGTCAGATAAAGGAGATCATGGCTGATGCTGACGAGAAATACGCGCAGGAGCAGAAAAAGACGCTTGTTTTTGTCGATGAGATCCACCGGTTCAATAAACTCCAGCAGGATATTCTCCTGGCATATTTGGAGTCTCCCCATATTACGATCATCGGAGCAACACTCTATAATCCGTTTTATTATTTGGTCTCGGCATTGATTTCCCGGTCAGTGGTCGTTGAGTTTAAGCCTTTGACTATCGAAGATATTGTGCGCATCATTGAGCGGGCGTTACGTGATACCCAGCGAGGTTTAGGTACGTATGCGATTCAGGCTGACGAAGACGCGGTCCGATTTCTGGCGGAACAGTCCAATGGTGACGCGCGCCAGGCGTTGACCGCTTTGGAGATCGGGATCTTCTCATCTTTTGAGGGTGACCCGCGCGGCCCGGCGCAGGCACCGGTTCATTTTACCCTGGCATTGGCGAAGGAGAGCATACAAAAGAAACAAGTACGTTATGATAGAGACGAATCAGGGCATTATGATACGATATCGTCATTTATTAAATCGGTACGCGGTTCGGATGTTGATAGCGCGTTATATTGGCTGGCTAAGATGATTTACGGGGGTGAAGATCCGCGGTTTATTGCCCGCCGCCTGATTATCCTGGCCGCTGAAGACATTGGAAATGCTGATCCGTTTAGTTTAGTACTTGCGACAAACTGCTTCAATGCGGTAGAATATATCGGCATGCCGGAGGCAAGGATCGTACTTTCCGAGACAACGATCTATCTGTCGCTGGCGCCGAAGTCGAACGCGTCGTATACCGCGATCGAGAGCGCTCTTTCAGATATCGCGCAGCAGGCAGTTGAAGAGGTCCCGGAATCGTTGAAGAACAAGACTTCGTTTCAGAAAGAGAAGATGCAGGATTCCAGCGAGTACCAGAATCCGCATTATACGAAAGAGAGTACCCAGCACTATACGTCAAACAAAAGGAAATATTACTTTCCCAAGGATGTGGGGAGGGAAGCAAAAATTCTTAATAAGAAGAATGATTGACATACATTTGATACATATTGATATACGATAGATATACATTGTCGGAAATAACTGGAGAATATAGGGGCTAATTAGCAAATGATTTACAATGTATATCCATATATATCGCGGAGCGAATATCTACGTATATCATAACTGATTGATTTACATGGTCATTACAACGTCAAAACCCATAGATGAGATCGTCACGGCGCTGAAGGAAGGCGGGGTAAAAAGATTATTTTTGCTCGGCTGTGGCGATTGTGCTACAATATGCAACACAGGTTCTGAAGCTGTTCTTTCTGAGAAAACAGCATACTTGACATCATCAGGTTTCGTAATCACCGGAAGTACTGTCGTTGACGTCGGATGCAATGCGGCACAGGTAAGTATCAGCCTGGTTAAACAGAAAGCCGCTCTTAAGGAAGCCGAAGCGATAGTAGTTTTTTCATGCGGTCTGGGCATTCAGTCGGCAGCGTTAGGTTTAAGAGAGCCAAAAAAGATTTTTGCGGCTTGCAACACCCACTATGTGGGTATTCTGAATAAATCCAATAACGCTGAACAACTATGCTCTCTTTGCGGTGAGTGCAACCTGACTCAGACAGGTGCATATTGCATTAAGACCCTCTGTCCCAAAGAGATGGGAAACGGGCCGTGTGGTGGCGTCAGAGACGGTAAGTGTGAAGTCATCCGGGACCGGGAATGTGTCTGGGTAACGATGTTTCAGCGTAATAAACAGACAGTCTCCGGCTTATTCGAACGGATTTCTCCACCACGAAATCATGCGAAAGGAAAGCATCCGCAGAAGACTCAATTGAAATGAGTGTATTAGAAGTAGTAGAAACAATGAGTGAGGTTATCAGTCGTGCGAAGCAGCAGTTGCGCAAGAAGTTTCTTCATTTGATGAAGTCGTTGAGTGCGCAGGATCTAGAAAGGAGGTCTTCACATGTTGAAGATTCTTTATGGGAATTGCCTTGTATCCGGCAGGCTCGCCGGGTTATGGTGTATTACCCGTTAACAGGGGAACCTGATTTGCGGAGAATGATGAGGAAGTTACTACAAGACAAAGAGCTCTTCTTGCCGGTTATAGACGAAGCATCTTCCATGCTTGTTCCGTATCCGGTCACTGATATCGAGCATCTTACCGCAGGGCCATATCAAACGAAACAGCCTGCAGTAAGTCCGGGTACTATCCCTCGGGGGATCATTCCTGAGGTGGTCATCGTGCCCGGGTTGGCATTTACGTCTGAGGGCGGACGTTTGGGGCGGGGTAAAGGTTATTATGACCGTTTTTTATCCACGCTTCCTGAAACCGTTCCGACCGTCGGCGTATGCTTTTCTTTTCAGCTTGTAGAATCCCTTCCCATGCATTCCTCCGATAAGAAGGTCACGTTCGTCGTAACCGACAACCCGGATAATGCTGCGAAACGAGCATTATCTGCCTAACAGGGCTACTCCCGTTATCTAATTAGTATCTTTGAGCGGGACGTCACCGTTAAGGGTTCCAGCGATAAAATCGGTAGATTTTATCAAGATTTGTCGTGGTTGCTCAAAAAATGATTAGAAATTACGTGCACCATTATATCGTTCGTAACGCATCGCATTATCAAATCGTCTTAAAAAAAGGTACGGGTAATTGCATTTTTTGGGCTAAAAACAGACTATATTTGTTCGATTAAAAGGAGGTCAAGTCAGATGCTAATGTACATCATTATCGGTAGTATTGCGGGTGTATGTATCGGGTACATCCTCAGTATGGTCATTGAACAGGATAAGCGCAGAAAAGCTCGCCGTGATGCACAGGGAGTTTTGGATGAAGCCAAACGCCATGCCGAAGAGATCAAGCGCAAAGCGGATTTGGATGGTAAAGAGTTGTTGTATAAGCTCAAAGTCGACTTCGAAGACAGCACTCGCAAGGAACGCGAGGAGTTGCGCGTGTATGAACAGAAGTTGACTCAGAGGGAGGAGAATCTGGAACGCCGATTAGGTTTTATCGAGGAAAAAGAGCAGGAACTTAATAAAAAGGACCGGTTTTTAAAAGGCGTCGGAGACGAATTAAAGGTAAAAACGACTAAATTGGACGGGATCATCGAACAGGAAAAAGAGATGCTGAAGAAGATCTCGACGATGACCACGGATGAAGCGCGTGAGTTGTTGTTGAGACGGTTAGACGCGGAATTACAGCAGGAAAAAGCAATATATATTAAGCAGCAGGAAGACCTTATGAAAGAGGAGGCGGATAAGAAAGCCAAGGATATGCTGTCGCTGGCGATCAAGCGTTGCGCGGTCGAGCATACCACGGAAACAACGGTCAGCGTTGTCGATCTGCCTAATTACGAGATGAAGGGCCGTATTATCGGCCGTGAAGGAAGGAATATCCGCGCGTTTGAAATGGCAACCGGCGTTGATGTCATCATTGATGATACGCCGGACGCGGTCAGCGTTTCCAGCTTTGATCCGGTCCGCCGGGAAGTCGCGCGTATGTCTTTGGAGAAATTGATCGCCGACGGCAGGATCCATCCGGCGCGCATCGAAGAAGTCGTGGATAAGGCGAAGAAAGAGCTTGATCAGAAGATCATCGAAGACGGTAAGAGTTTGTGTTTCGATTTAGGCATTCACAATCTGCATCCGGAGTTGATCAAGCTGGTCGGACGGCTTAAGTATCGCACGAGTTTCGGCCAAAACGCCTATCAGCATTCGAAAGAAGTGTCGTTTATTATGGGAATATTAGCCGGTGAATTGGCTTTGGACGCGAAGCTTGCCAAAAGGATCGGTTTATTGCATGATTTGGGAAAAGCCATCGATCAGTATGTCGAAGGCACCCATGCGATGATCGGCGCTGATCTGGCCCGTAAGTACGGCGAGTCTGCGATGGTCATTAACGCGATCGAAGCGCACCATGAGGAAGCGGAATCAAAGTCTATTTACGCGGTCATGTCGATTGTCGCCGATTCTATTTCAGCGTCGCGTCCGGGCGCGCGCCGTGAAACGTTTGAGACCTATATTAAAAGGCTGCAGGATCTGGAAGGGATCGCTAACGGTTTCCCTTCGGTCGATAAAAGCTATGCGATCCAGGCCGGCCGGGAAATCCGGGTGATCGTGTTCCCGGATAAAGCCGATGATTCAGCGTGCGTTTTGTTGTCGCGCGACTTAAAAAAGAACATCGAGGAGAAGATGAGTTATCCCGGGCAGATCAAAGTAACCGTTATCCGGGAGACCAGAGCCGTTGAGTACGCCAAGTAATATGAGCACTTCCGTACGTATCCTTTTCTTGGGTGATATCGTCGGCAATAAAGCCAGGGATTTTATTAAGCAGGTCTTGCCGGCGTTTATTCAAAAAGAGAAGATTTTTTTTACGGTGGCCAATGCCGAAAATAGTGCCGGCGGGTCGGGGATCACTCCGCGTACCGTGCACGGATTATTCGAAGCCGGGATCGACGTGGTTACCAGCGGTGACCATATCTGGAAGAAACCGGAAGTTTTGGAGATCATCAACACCGAGCCGATCGTGCGGCCGTTGAATTATGGCGCGGAAGCAGCCGGCCGGGGATTTTTGATCAAGGAGAAGAACGGCGTCAAAATCGCGGCGGTCAACCTCATCGGCAGGGTCTTTATGCAGGCGGTCGATTGCCCGTTTAAGAGCATCCGAGACAGCCTGCCGGAAATAAGCCGGCAGACGAACCTGATCATCGTGGATGTTCACGCTGAGGCGACATCCGAGAAGCTTGCTCTCGGGTATTTTCTGGCGGGAAAAGTATCCGCGATCTTCGGGACGCATACGCATATCCCCACGGCCGATGAACGGATCATTCAACAACATACCGCGTATATTACCGATGTGGGTATGTGCGGGCCGTTCGATTCTATATTAGGAAGAGTCAAGGAAAACGTCATCGAGCGGTTCGTGACCAATATGGGCGTGCGGTTTAATCTGGCCGAGAACGATCTGCGGTTGCAGGGAGCTATCGTCGATGTCGATAGCGTGACCGGCAAAAGTTCCGCCATCCGGCGTATCGAGATTCGGGAGGATAAGGTTTTGATTGCGGAAGCAGTGTCAGGATAGGTCTTGAGTGTAGAAATATTGCGAACTCATAGTATAAGATTAAATTCCAATACACAACTACCCAATGACAAACAATAGACAATACCAAAATCACAATAAACAAAAAAAGGGGCCTTGTCTTTTTGCTTATTGTGATTTGTAAATTGTTTGTAATTTGGATATTGTAGTTTGGAATTTTCTACATGACTGTAGGAATTACGATCTACCTAAACTTAGTAGAGATCTGTTAGTATGCTTAACAATATCCATAGCCCGGTTGATCTGCGCGCACTACCGATTGCCGAATTGCCGGCACTGTGCGGTGAGATCCGTCAACGGATCGTTGACGTGGTCTCGCGCAAAGGCGGGCATTTATCGTCCAGTCTGGGCGCGGTCGAGTTATGCGTGGCGTTACATTATTGTTTGAATACGCCGGAAGACATGATTTTGTTCGATGTCGGGCATCAGGCGTACGCGCATAAAATAATCACCGGCAGAAACCAAGCGTTTGAACATCTGCGTGAACCGCAAGGCGTCTCGGGGTTCCCTAATTGTTTTGAGTCGGAATACGATCCGTTTTGCTCAGGGCACAGTTCCGACGCGGTTTCGCTGGCATTGGGGTTGGCTGAAGCTAAACGTTTGAAGAAAAGCCGCGAGAAGATCGTCGCGGTCATCGGTGACGGTTCTTTGACCGGCGGCATGTGTTTTGAGGCGCTGAATCAGGCCGGCCATCTCGGTTCGGATATTCTTGTGGTCTTAAACCATAATGAAATGTCGATTGCCGCGTCCGTCGGGGCTTTGAGTAATTACTTGAACAAGATCATCTCCAAGCCTATTTATAATCGCATTCGCCATGATATCGTTCACTTTTTGATGAAGTCGTCGGTCGGCGAGAAGATCGCTCCGCATTTAAAGAAGCTGGAAGAAGTGATTAAAGGGATCGTTATTCCGGGTATTTTCTTCGAAGAGATCGGCTTTCGTTATTTCGGGCCGTTTGACGGGCATGATACCGCGCATATGATCGCGACCATGAAGAATATCTTTGAGATCGAAGGCCCCAAGATCCTGCACGTGATCACAAAGAAGGGCAAGGGGTATCATTACGCGGAGAAGGAACCGGAACGGTTCCATAGCGCCGGGCCGTTCAACAAGGAAACCGGCCAATTCGTCAGTTCCAAAACAAAGAGTGCGGAAGAGACCTTTACGTCGGTATTTGGTAAGGCAATGGTAGAGCTCGGCGCGCAGCATCCGCAGGTCTGCGCGATCACCGCGGCCATGCCTTTAGGCACCGGTCTGCAGCAGTTCAGTGAGAAGTTCCCTAAGCGGTTCTTCGATGTCGGTATTGCCGAGGGTAACGCGCTGGGGGTGGCTGCCGGGCTTTCCAAAAAAGGGTTTAAGGTCTTTGTCGCTATCTATTCGACCTTTCTGCAGCGTGCTTACGATCAGCTGTTAGAAAACATTGCCCTGCAGAAAAGAGATGTCGTTTGTATTATCGATCGCGCGGGTGTCGTCGGAGAAGACGGCCCGACGCATCACGGAATTTTTGATATCGCGTATACCCGGACTATTCCGGACGTGGTGATCATGGCTCCCAAGGGAAAAGAAGAACTCGAGCAGATGCTGGAATTTTCCGTCGGCTGTACACAGCCGTGTTTTATCCGTTTTCCTAAAGATGTTGCCGGGTCTTTTGAGCCCGGCAGTATGGTCCAATTTCAGCAGGCGGAAGTCCTTGCCGAAGGCGATGACGCGCTTATTATCGCGGTGGGGCCTTTGTGCCGGCAGGCTTTGGAAGCGCAAAAAATATTGAAGAAAGAGCAGATCAGCGCGGCTGTGTTGAATCCGCGTTTCTTGAAACCGTTTGACGAGACGACGATCCGGTCGATGGCCCAGCGTTGTAAGCACGTGGTCATAGCCGAAGACGGCGTTGTTGACGGCGGTTTTGGCGCGTCCGTTGTCGAATATCTTAACCGTATGGGAGTATTGTCACAGGTCCAGGTTGTAACAATAGGGTTTCCTTCCGCGTTTGTCCCTTGCGGACGGCGGGACGCGTTGTTGGCACAGTATGGATTAGACAGCGCGGGAATGGCCAAGTCTGTACACGACATGATCGCACCGAATAAAGTCTATGCCCGGAATCATCATTCTTAAAGAAAAGTGCAAAGGCTGCGGGTTGTGTGTTTTTTATTGTCCGCAGAAGTGTCTGCGAGTTTCCGAAGCGGTCAATAAGAAAGGCTATTCGTACGTCGAGGCCTCTGACGCGGCATCGTGTAAATCATGTTCGATGTGCGTTCTTGTTTGTCCGGATTCTTGTATTATTATAGAGAAACAGAAGATGGATGATGGAAGATAGAAGATGGTTCTAAAACCATTCTCCATCTTCCATTTTCTATTTTCTTTTTAGGAGTATGAAGAAACAAACGAAAATATTCACAACCGGAAACGAAGCGATGGCGGAAGCAGCGGTCCAGGCCGGGTGCATGTTTTATGCCGGGTACCCGATTACGCCGCAAAATGAGATAACCTCATATATGAGCAAGCGCATGGCTGAAGAGAAAAGAGTATTCGTTCAGTCGGAATCAGAAGTCGCTGCGGTGAACATGGTCCTTGGCGCGGCAGCTACCGGGGTGCGGGCGATGACGTCGTCTTCTTCGCCGGGGATATCGCTGAAGCAGGAAGGGCTTTCTTATATAGCCGGATGCCGGCTTCCCTGTCTTATTATCAACGTTATGCGCGCGGGGCCGGGTTTGGGCGGTATCGGCCCATCGCAGAGTGATTATTTTCAGGCGGTCAAAGGCGGCGGGCACGGTGATTATCATATGATCGTGCTTGCTCCGGATTCTGTCCAGGAAGCATACGATTTAGTCATCGAGAGCTTTAATCTGGCGGATACGTATCGGATCCCGGTGATGATCCTTGCGGACGCGATCATCGGGCAGATGTCTGAGCCGATGGTTTTACGTAAACCGAAGATCGTGAAGGTGTCGAAAGAATGGGCCCTGACCGGCGTAAAAGACCGTGAAGCGAATGTGGTCCGTTCTTTTTCGCTGAAGAATGAAGCGCTGTTCGCGCATAATTTGTTGCTGCAGAAGACCTATGCAGAGATCCGTCAGCGCGAAGAGAAAGCTGAATCGAATAATGCCGAGGATTGCCGGATTTTATTGTGCGCGTACGGCAGTATCGCCCGGATTATGCAGCCGTTGGCTGAAGATCCGGCTATCGGCTTATTCCGGCCGGTGAGTTTATGGCCGTTTCCGGAGAAAAAACTGCAAACACTTGTGCGGAATAACCGGCATTTAGAAGCGGTATATGTCGTCGAGGCGTCCTTCGGCCAGATGGTCGAAGATGTCCGTTTGGCGGTCAATGGAAAAGTCCCGGTGCATTTTTACGGTAAAGCCGGCGGCGCGATACCACAATTGGAAGAAGTACGGCAGAAAATTGCCGCGTTGCGAAAGAAAAAATAAGGATCATAAGAAAGATATGGCACACGCAAAATCATTACGGGACGTTTCCACGCACTATTGCCCGGGATGCGGGCACGGCATTGTGCACCGTTTAGTGTGTGAAGCCGTTGATGAACTTGGCTTGCGTGAGCAGACGATCGCGATCGCGCCGGTCGGCTGCGCGGTTATCGCGTATGATTACTGGAATTTTGATGTTTGTGAAGCTCCGCACGGCCGCGGATTAGCAGTGGCAACGGGGATCAAGCGCGTGAAGCCGGACCGTTTGGTTTTTACGTATCAGGGCGACGGTGATCTGGCGTCTATCGGCATGGCGGAAACCATACATGCTGCTAATCGCGGGGAAGATATCAGTTGTGTGTTTATCAATAATGCCTGTTATGGAATGACGGGCGGCCAGATGGCCCCGACAACGTTGGTGGGGCAGAAAACGGTAACCACGCCTTTAGGCCGTTCTCCTGAACGGAAAGAAGGGTATCCGATAAAAGTCAGTGAATTGCTCAGTCAATTACCGGGTGTCTGTTACGCGGAGCGGGTCAGTGTACATGCTCCGGCGCTTATTATACAGGCTAAGAAGGCGATAAAGAAAGCGTTTATCGCACAGCAAGAGAAAAAAGGGTTCTCGATCGTTGAAGTGCTCTCGATGTGCCCGACGGTCTGGCGTATGACGCCGCCGGAGGCAACGCAGTTTATTAAGACGCAGATGATGAAAGAGTTTCCTTTGGGAATCATAAAAGAAAAGCTCTAAGCTGTGAGTTCTTAGTCTTTAGTTTTCGGATAAAACTAAGGACCAAGGACTAAGGACTAATTACTAACAGATGTTAACAAAATTAATCATAGCTGGGTTTGGCGGGCAGGGAGTGATCTCACTCGGGAAGCTCTTGGGAGAAGTCGCCACGCTTGAGGATAAATACGTGACGTACCTTCCGTCGTACGGCCCGGAGATGCGCGGCGGGACAGCCCATTGCATGGTCTGCATCTCTGATAAGGCGGTGGCGTCACCGCTTTTTAGCGAACCGGATGTCGCGGTGCTCTTTAGCGAACCGGCATTCGAAAAGTTCGCTCCGGCAACTTCGGCGGACGGTTTGATCGTTGCCAATAGTTCGCTGATTTCGCCGAAGGTCATTTCGCAATGTCAGCATGCCGCGAAGATGGAAAGTGCCGCGTTGACCGATATCGCGCATGAGTTAGGTTCGAATAAGGTCGCCAACGTTGTCGGGCTGAGCCTGTTATTGTCAAAGTACCCTTTAGTGAAAACGACGACGGTCGCGAAGATCATTAAAGAACGGTTCCCGGACAACGGATCTTTGTACGAATTGAATTTGAAAGCATTACATTATTTTAGGTGAGTACCATTGTTGGATAACAGTAGTTGTTTGGTAGTGAAATACTGAGCGCCGACATGTATCGTATTAGAAATGACCAATTCTCAATATCCAATGACCAATTACCAATGATTTCGTTTTTTAATCCTTCGCAGAAATCCCCGGGCTTCAGCCCGAGGGATGAATGGAAGTATGTTCTTTCTGCTCAGGAGGAAGCCCCGGACTTTAGTCCGGGGAGCTTCACTAATTTAACATTGGAGTTTGGACATTAATTGGAAATTGAACATTGGTAATTGGGAATTAAGTGTATGGGTACTGAGATCGATAATCAGCAGGCGAGAATTCTATTGTAATTAATAATCTTTGAAAGGAATACTATGATACGAACTAGATTTGCTCCTTCTCCAACCGGTTATCTGCATATCGGCGGAGCCCGAACAGCGTTGTTCAGCTGGCTGTGGGCACGGAATCAAAAAGGCGAATTTATCCTGCGTATCGAAGATACTGATTTGAACCGGTCAAAGAAAGAGTATGAACAGGAGATCATCGAAAGCCTTTCATGGCTCGGCCTGGATTGGGACGGGTTGTATCATCAATCGGAGCGGTTTGATGTTTACAAAGAGTATGCCCGCAAGTTGATCTCGTCCGGCCATGCGATCGAGAAAGACGGCGCGGTATTCTTTAAGTACGTCTTTGAAAAGATCACGATCGAAGACCTTGTGCACGGGACGATCGTCTTTGAAGAATTGCCGAAGGAAGAAGAAGTGATCATAAAGTCCGACGGCACGCCGACGTATAATTTCTGCTGCGTGGTCGATGACGCGCTGTTAGGGGTTACGCATATTATCCGGGGAGACGATCATATTTCGAATACTCCCAAACAGGTCCTTATGTATAAAGCATTGAATCTGCCGTTGCCCAATTTCGGGCATATCCCGTTGATCATGTCTGAAGACGGGTCCCGGATGTCCAAACGGTTCGGCGCCGTATCCATCCGTGAGTACCGGCAGAAAGGGTACTTGAGCAAAGGGTTAGTCAATTATCTGCTTTTGTTGGGATGGTCGCCCGGAGGCAATCGCGAGATCATTTCATTGGATGAAGCCCGGAAGATATTCTCGTTGAACGCGGTCAACAAGACAGCCGCTTGTTTTTCATTCAATAAACTGGATTGGGTCAATGGGGAATATATCAAGGCCATGAGCGACGAGGACTTTGGCTCCACGGCAGTCTCGTTCCTTAAAGAGCGCGGGGTCATGAACGAACTGCTGTCCCCGGAATACGTGCGGGAAGTCGCGGTGTTGTATAAAACGCGGATCTCGACGTTTGAGCAACTGCTTGAACGCGCGCGCAGTTTCTTTACCGATGCGTTCGCGTATGATCAGGATACCCAGCCGATCCTTGAGAAGGACATGTCCGGGCAAATAAAATTTTTAAAAGAAAGATTGTTAAAATGCGATTTTTCTGATAAAACTATTATTGAACAAGAGTTTAGGAAAGTAGCGGAAGAGTTAGGGTTAAAGACAAAAGACCTCGTACATCCAGTGCGAGTCGCGTTGACCGGAAGTAAGATCGGGCCGGGATTATTTGAGGCGATGGAAGTCCTGGGGCAACAGCGAGTCGCGCAAAGATTAGAACGGTTAGTCAGTCATTATAAAAAGGAGGGTTGACGTGAAGGGTAAATTGATTCTCATACTTTTCGGGGTAGCTTTTTTCTTGAGCGGATGCGCGAATACGCTTCGCGGGATGAAAGAAGATTGTGCTCAGCTAAAACCCAATATTAAGAAAGCCGACGAAGCTTTCCAAGAAAAGTATTGGTAATACTCACACGGATCCTTTTCGTGTAGACTTTATAGAGGTTGTCTCTTGTTAAGAGAGGCAACCTTTTCTATTAATGAGGCTTAGCTTTTTTTAAGCCTCCGGCTTAAAAAAGCTGTAGCCTCATTACCCCCTTGTGGGGTAATGAGGAATAAATGGACTGCTTCGCGAAGAAAAATAATGAGGCTTAAATTTCTCTCGAGGCAAAACCGAAGAAGAAATTTGTAGCCGAATTACCCCCTTGTGGGGTAATGAGCAAAGGTTCAATAAATGATGGAAACACCAAAAAAAAACACTAATTTTGTCCGTGAAATCATCGACGAACACAACGCTTCCGGCCGGTTTGAAGGCAGGGTGCATACCCGTTTCCCGCCGGAACCGAACGGCTATCTGCATATCGGCCACGCGAAATCCATCTGTCTTAATTTCGGGATAGCCCGGGATTACCGCGGCCTCTGTAATTTGCGCATGGACGATACTAACCCGGAGAAAGAAGACGTCGAGTACGTCGAGTCGATAAAGAACGACGTCCGCTGGCTGGGATTTTCCTGGGAGGAACGCTTATATTACGCTTCGGATTATTTCGGGAAATTGTACGATTACGCTTTGGCGCTTATTAAGAAAGGCGCGGCGTATGTCTGTGACCTCAACGCCGATCAGATCAGAGAACACCGGGGAACGCTGACGCAGGCAGGCAAAGACAGCCCGTTTAGGACCCGGCCGGTCGAAGAGAACCTTGATCTTTTTCAGCGGATGAAAAAGGGCGATTTTGAAGACGGCTCCCGGACACTTCGCGCTAAGATAGACATGGCTTCGCCGAATATCAATATGCGGGATCCGGTCATGTACCGTATTAAAAAAGCAACGCATCATCGTACCGGTGACGCGTGGTGTATTTATCCGATGTATGATTTCGCGCATTGTTTTTCCGATTCTATCGAACGCATAACGCATTCTATTTGTACTCTGGAATTTGAGAATAACCGTCCCTTGTATGACTGGTATCTTGATCAAGTCGGGGCGTATCATCCGCAGCAAATAGAATTTGCGCGGTTGAACCTCAGCAACACGCTGTTGAGCAAACGCCGGCTCCTGGAGTTAGTTCAAAAAAAATACGTCAGCGGTTGGGACGACCCGCGTATGCCGACGATCTCCGGTTTGCGCCGCCGCGGGTATACGCCGGAGTCGATCCGCAGTTTCTGCGAATTAATCGGCGTCAATAAGTTTAATAGCATCGTGGAGATCAACGTTTTGGAGAACTGTTTGCGCGAAGATCTGAACAAACGCGCTCCGCGGGCAATGGCGGTGTTGCGGCCGTTGAAAGTGGTGTTGACAAATTATCCGGAGAACACGGTTGAAGAGCTGGCCGCGGTCAATAACCCGGAAGACGCCGGCATGGGAACCCGCAATGTCCCTTTCTCGAAAGTCTTGTATATCGAACAGGAGGATTTCCGGGAAGACCCTCCGAAGAAGTTTTACCGCTTAAGCCCGGGTAAAGAAGTCCGGTTACGATACGCGTATTTTATCAAGTGTGAGAAAGTCATAAAAGACGCGCAGGGGCGGATCGTCGAGCTTCACTGCACCTACGATCCGGCAACCAAAGGCGGAGACGCGCCGGATGGAAGAAAAGTCAAGGCTACCTTACATTGGGTTTCAGCCGCGCAGGCTCTTCCGGTTGAGGTACGGATATACGAGCATCTTTTTACCAAGCGCGATCCCAACGAAGTAGAAGCCGGGCAGGATTATAAAGTCAATTTGAATCAGAATTCATTGGAGATTTTGCCGGCCTGTTATGTCGAGCCCAGCCTAAAGACGGCGAAAGTACAAGATCGTATCCAATTCGAACGCCATGGATATTTTTGTGTGGATTTAGATAGTACCGCGGAGAAATTAATTTTTAACCGAACCGTCTCCCTGAAAGACACGTGGGCAAAAATAGAGCAGACGCAGAATAAAGGAGAGAGCAGTTAATATCAGTACTGGTAGACAACAGAAATGCTTTTGTGCGGCATCTAAGAATATACTTGTCAGAGGTCTGCCTAAATAATACAATAGTCCCATCTTTTTATCGAAACATGATTGCCCGGTAGTGTAATTGGTAACACGACTGACTCTGGATCAGTTGTTTGAGGTTCGAGTCCTCACCGGGCAGCTTGCTACAAAAAAGAGCCACCCTCTAAAGGGGTGGCTCTTTTTTGTAGTTAGTGTTGCTGATAGGACTCGAACCTTGTGAAAGGATTTTAAGGGAAACCAGTAGAGTTTCCCTTAAGGGCGTATTCTTCTGTGCGAGGAAAGGGTGACGTGTCCCGATGTACTCATCGGGACCACCAGAGTGGAAAACCTTGGGTTTTCCCTATGGGGAGTCCGCCCGCCAAACCTTGTTTGGCGAGGCGAGACGACAGGTTCGCCGAACGAAGTGAGGGACGGTCCTCACCGGGCAGTTTTTAATTGAGTAAAGAAGCCATCCTTAACCGGATGGCTTCTTTATTTTATAGAAGCTGCCTTGGGTCGGACTCGAACCATGAAAAGGTTTTTAAGGAAAAACTGTAGTTTTTCCTTAAGGACATACTCTTCTTTGTAAGGAAGGGAAGTGACAGTGAGCGTAGCGAACATCAGAGAAGGGAAACGTGTTTCCCTTTTATGAAGAGCCTGCCACTCTTCGATTGGCGAGGCGACGGTTCGATGTCCCACCGGGCAGCGCCATCGTAGATGGCCGAAAAGGTTGTTAAGGGAAACGGGTTTTCCTTAAGCATATACTCTACCTTGGAAAAAGAGGGAGTGACAGCGAGTGAAGCGAGCGTTCAGAGAGGGGAAACGTTGTTTTCCCTTTATAAGGAGGAATGAGTGAAAACGAAATGACGACAGGTTCGCCGAGGCGTAAGCCGAAGGATGGGATCTGGGCAAAAGGATTTTTCGTCTCAACAGTAGGAATAAATGAAGCGGTGATCCGAAACTACGTTCGATACCAAGGAGAGCAGGCAGCGGGTTAAGCGCAGCTTGAATTATAGCCAGAAGGAAACCCCACCTGTAAGGGTGGGGTAATTCATTAGACCCCGCATTAAGCGGAGTTTTTTTGTTATATAGTGGCACGGCTGCCAGTGACGCTGGCGGGTCCGGGGGATTCCACTTAGTATTCCTAACTTAGTTTCATGTAATAATTTCTTCTTTTGATCCTTTTGTATTATAATAAAACCCATATGAGCGCGGCCCAGTCGGTATGTATATCAGGTTTTAAAAAACATTTATGAAAAGAAGAATAGCCGAAGAAACAGTTTTGTTCATAAGTATTGTCAAATGGATTGTTCTGGCGACTATTATCGGGATCGTCGTCGGAGTATCAACGACTATCTTTTTAAAGGCGCTAACGTTCAGCACGATAGTTACCAGCCGCTATCCTTATTATTTCCTTTTTTTGCCCATCACTTTATTTCTGACTATCGTTATCATTAAATATCTGGCTCCCGATGCCGAGGGGCACGGAACTGAAAAAGTGATAGAAGCTGTTCATAATCGTTCGGGGAAGATCAATGTGATGGTCGTTCCCGTCAAACTTATTGCAACCATTATTACTATCGCTTCAGGCGGGTCAGTAGGCAAAGAAGGCCCCTGTGCTCAGATCGGCGCTGGGTTATCGTCTTTTTTCGCGGACTTATTCAGGTTTGATGATACTGACCGTAAGAAATTGGTGATATGTGGTATCAGCGCAGGTTTTGCCGCTGTTTTTGGTACGCCAATGGCCGGAGCTATTTTTGGTATTGAAGTGTTATTTGTAGGAAGCATTCTTTACGATGTTCTTCTGCCGTCTTTTATCGCAGGTATCATCGGGTATCAGATTTCTTCTTCCTTGGGTATTACGTATTTTTACCATCCATTAAACTTTACGCCTGTTTTCAGCAATATATTCTTCTTAAAAGTCGTTATCGCGGGGATCTTCTTTGGCCTTTGCTCGTTTTTTTTGATTGAGATGCTGAAATTGAGCGAGTATTGCTCAACCAAGCTTAGAATATGGAAACCTCTAAAAGGCATCGTAGGCGGCCTTGCGATTATCAGCCTGGCGCTTATATTTTCAAAACAATTCCTGGGGTTGGGTTTAGATACGATTCAATCAGTCTTAAGCGGCGAGAAGGTTGTTTGGTATGCGTTTATCTTAAAAACAATCTTTACAAGTATCACTCTTGGTTTTGGCGGGAGCGGCGGGATAGTAACTCCGATCTTTTTTATTGGTTCTACCGCGGGGGCTTTATTCGCGACAGTATTAAGTTTAGATATAGCCACTTTTTCTGCCATCGGTTTAGTGAGCCTTTTGGCTGGAGCTGCCAATACGCCTATCGCAGCAAGTATTATGGCTGTTGAATTGTTCGGGCCCAAAGTGGCGCCGTATGCGACGATAGCGTGCGTTATCAGTTATTTGATGACCGGACACCGCAGTGTGTACCCGTCTCAAGTTCTCGCCGTGAAAAAGTCCCCATCGATTCAGGTAGAAACAGGGAGAGAGATGGAGGGATTAGCGGCTTTGGTTCAACCTCGATCAAAGAGTTTGATAGGGCTATTTTTAAGGATAGAAAAGATACTACAGATGAGAAGAAGAAATTGATCTGGACAGAATAAAAAAATGAGACGCGGAATTGTGCCTTTCAATAATAATGTTTGATTAAGTCCGCTATTTATCAATATATCAGAAGAAGTATCTCTATGGAAAGGGCTTTTAAAGGAAACCAGCAAAATTTCTTCTAAGGGTACATTCTTTTCTGCGAGGAAAGGCTGACGTGTTTCGATGTACTCATCGGGCCTACCAGAGTGGATGATCTGAAAACATTTTCAAAACCACATATATTTTTTCACAAAAGGTGGTTTTTTCTTGAAAAATATGTTAAAGATATATCATCTTTTAATCCCTTCCGCAGATTTTTTCTGCTTCGGGGAGAGAGTCACGGATACGCCGGCATCGCCGGCAGGTCCGTGGAGACTCACTCTTCTTTGACCCCTGACAGTCAAAGAAAAAGACAAAGCAATAGACCGCATAATATGAGGAGAAGCTTGATGAAAAAATGGTCGAGTGTATTATTGTTGGTATTTCTATTCAGCATAGGAAGTGTATCTGCTTCCTGGGCGAACGTGATAAATTTTGATGACATTGATACTTCCGGTGGAGGATTGGTCCAGTTTCCGCAAAATTTCGGTACTACCCATGATGGTTTTAACTCACATACCGTCGGTACGTATGATACGTATACAGGATGGTTTGCGGAGTCATACGACTGGTATAATTACTCTATGCTTGATTCTCTTCCCGCGTTATCCGGCCCTAATCACGGGATAAACGGCGGAGCAGGATACCTTGATATCTATCGGACAACTCCGTTTCTCTTTGATGGGGTCTATCTGAGCCCGGATCTTTATCAGAATGCTCCGACATGGGGTACTCCCAGTTATGTGATGCTTTATGGGTATCGTAACGGCAATCTGGTCGGTTCGTATCAAGCTATCTTGGTCCCTGAAGTAATGCAGTATTTTTCGCCGGGTTGGGATTTTGAGATTGATGCGCTCAATTTTTTGCCTAATAACATGGCTTCTTTCGGCGGAGCATTTCTCGTTGACGATTTTACGTACCGGATACCACAAACTGACCCTGGCCCTGTGATTCCTGAACCCGTAAGCCTTTCATTATTGGGTTTAGGATGTATCGGGTTCGTGGTGCGTAAAAGACTAAAGTAATAAGAGTTTCTATATCAATGAGTTTTTACCGGGCTGGACACGAATGTCCAGCCTTTCTTTTTTTACGCAGGACGATACGGCAAGGTTCTCAATAGCTTACAGCACGGTTTGTTATTTGGAAAAAGAGGGGCTGTTGCGCATTTGGTCCATCAGCGCGCGCATTTTAGGGTTTTTTATCAGTTCCTGCGCTTTCGGATCAGACTCAATAGCTTTGACATCATTGGACAGGACTTTATTGACCAGGTCCGGATCTGACAGAAGCGGTTCCAGTTCAGCATCTTTCATTATCTCCATAAGTTCTCCCATCATCTGCGGGTCATTTAAGAGCTGGTTTTGGGCTGATTTGATCCGTTGATTTATAGAGGTATCGGTTTGCGCTTGGCCCATGTCCGGCGTATTTTGTTGGGTCGCGTTGGTGCTGCCGGCGATCGAAACTATCTCGGAAGCATTGACTTTGACGTCTCCCAGTGCCGGAGAATGGACCGTGTAGATCCCCGAGGAAAGAGAAACTACTTCTCCTTTTATTTTTGATCCGTCCTTGAGCGTAATGATCTGATCCGTAACTGCAAATAAGGGGGTGTGGGCAAGAATGAGTAATAAAAGTACGCAGGACATCCGGATATGTTGCATAGGTTAAGGCTAACATAGAAACCTCAAAAAGGCAATCGGAATCCGGGTGCGATCTGGGTGGCTTGGATGGCAGGCTTGCCTACAGAATAACTTGCGTAGAAAGTTGTTCTCAACCGTACCCGGAGCGGATATAATAGAAAAACAGCCGGATATGAACCGCGGCTTTCTCCCCGAAGCAGGATCAAAAGGATTTCTGTACAGGGGACCAAAAAGGGGGATCCTCTATGGGTTCAGCGAAAATCAAGGTCGTTGCGTTTAATGGAAGCGCCCGCAAGGACGGGAATACGGCGCTTCTTATTAAATCTGTTTTCGACGTTTTGCATGCGGAGGGAATTGCGACTGAGTTGGTGCAATTGGCCGGGCAGACTCCGCGTGGCTGTACTGCTTGTTATCAGTGTTTTTCCAAGAAAAATAAACGGTGTGTTATTCAGACCGACGCGGTCAATGAGTATATAGATAAAATGCTTAATGCCGACGGGATCATTTTGGCTTCGCCGACGTATTTCTCGAATGTCACTTCCGAGTTGAAAGCGCTTATCGACCGGTCCGGGATGGTCGCCCGGGCGAACGGCAATATGTTCAAAAGAAAAGTCGGCGCGGCGGTCGTCGCGGTACGCCGGGGCGGAGCGGTGCATGTTTTTAATTCGATCAATGATTTTTTCTTTATCAGCGAGATGATCGTCCCGGGGTCGAGTTACTGGAACTTCGGCATTGGCCGGGAAAAAGGCGAGGTCGTTAAAGATGAAGAGGGAATGAATACGATGAAGGTCTTGGGAGAGAACATGTCTTGGGTCTTGACAAGAGTACGGGATAAAACAAAAAAGTAGCCGTGTATGGATGAGAAGAGAAAGTATCCGCGATTGGATGTTCCGGTAGAGGTCAGTTATCACGTTTTGAAAGGCTTGTCCGGGGCATCCACAAGAACTAAGAATATCTCGGTAGGAGGTATTTGTATCACGACGATATTAAGTTGTACGCCGAATGTCCTGGTGGAACTGAAGTTGTATTTAAAGAAGAATGACCCGCCGCTTACCGTTATCGGAGAGATCGTTTGGGTGAAAGAGAATCCGGAGAATCGAATGATGTATGATCTCGGCATTAAATTTGTTGCGTTGCGCGAAGATCAAGAAAAGGCAATTGCGGACTATTTACATGAAATGAAAGGGAGTAAGAAATAATATGATGAAACCTCGTGAGGTCAAAAAGAAGCAAAAGATCGCGGGTAGAATGCCGCAGTCAAAGAGCGCGCCGGTGCCGGATCAGGGAGATTCATCCGAGAAACGGCATTTTATCCGTCATCCGGTCTGTTTTCCTTTGCAATTTAAGATCGTCGGCGCAAACGTCCCCGTTGAGCATTCTAAGACGCTGAATATCGGACGGGGAGGATTGCTTTTTTCCGCCAAGAAACCCGTTGAAATAGACAAGGTGATTTTGCTTAAAATGCCTTTTCAGGACAAAATGTTCAATGTCCGGGCGAAAGTAGTGCATTGTAAGAAAGAAATCGAAGGGGCATTATACAATATCGGCGTATGTTTCCAACGGGTGAACGAAGCCTTTAAGGTCCGGCTTATTGAACAGATGTATCTGATCAGCGAGTACCGTGATTTGCAGAGTCTGCACTATGGGCGGAATCTGACTTTGCAGGAGGCGTCTGAAGAGTGGATCAAACGGTATTCGGAACGCTTCAAACGGTTGTATTGGTAGCCCTGAGGAATTCTTTCAGAATTCATCAGGGCATCCCGACGAACTCATCAAAATTATCGCATACTTTGGAATTTCTTTAAAATTCCAAAGGAAGAGAATTTTGATGTAATGAGGTGAGTCGGGAAAATCAAAAAGAGAGTGGCTATCTATTAAAATGTATTCTTTTAGGAAACTGTTTTGGAACCGGCTGTTTTTTTTGACTATTCTGATTATTCCCGGAAAACTCCCGGCAGAAGAGGCGTCTTTATTTCATAC